>Ga0209061_1000124_pt1 | contig 259036 bp, 239 predicted proteins | sample Coa_R1_10_FD_187157 | JGI IMG/M metagenome (GOLD analysis project Ga0209061, IMG submission 187157) | Surface soil microbial communities from Centralia Pennsylvania, which are recovering from an underground coalmine fire - Coalmine... | ecosystem: Environmental > Terrestrial > Soil >... | reverse complement strand
CCAGATGCCCCCCCGTGGCCGACACCGCCTTCACGATGAAGGCCCTGATCTCCTCGGCCAGGGTGGAGCACTCCTCGTAGGAGAGGGCCCTCAGGTCCGATGGGTTGCTGATGCGCTCGAGGATCACCGCTCCGCCCTCCGGCTCAGGGGGAGGGGGGGCCACGTCAAGGCTCCTGCGCTCGGGCCGGCAGTGATCATCTCCTCCTCCTGGTCGGCAGCCGGGAAGGCCGTTCCACGCGCCATGCTGGTGACTACCCGGTCATAATCGTTGTGCAAACACTCAAACTATGCGCCGAGGAGCACCGGTCCGTCAATGACCGCGCGGCGCGCTCGGTTGGGAGCGGGGCGGTCGCTAGGAGCCGAGGCCGGCCCTGAGGAGGGAAGGGGCCTGGTCGGGCTCGGTCACGAGGCTGCGGATGCTGGTGGCCAGGGCGGCCCCGAGCACCCTCTGGTCGGCGCCCTCCGCAGGGGAGAGGAGGTGGGCGCGCACCACCCGGCGCAGGTCAGAGAAGGCAGCCCGCGCCACCCTGGCATGCCCGGGCCGGTGCTGGGCGGCCAGGGCCAGGAGGTCGAGCATCAGGGGAAGGTGGGGCGAGAGGGCCCGACCGAGGGCGAGGCCGGCCTCCTCCTCGGAGAGCCCCACCCCCACCTCGGCGCTGAACGACCGGCTCGCCTCCGCTGCCGCCGCCATGGCCGTGGCGAAGAAGAGGTCCTCCTTGGAGCGGTAGTGGCGGTAGAAGGATCCCTTGGCCAGCTTGGCGGAGCGGCACACGTCGTCCACGCTCACCTCCGCGAAGCCCCGGCGCGAGAAGGCCGCCATGCCGGCACGCAGGAGCCTGGCCGCCGGGGAGCGGCCCGGGTCCTCCTTGGCGTTGAGCTGAGCCTCGACCACCTCGTCCCACATCTCGGTGCGGAAGGCGGGCTCATCGGCCAGCTTGACGAGCTGGGGGAGGATGCGGCCGATGTCGGAGAGGGGCAGGTGGCGGCGCTCCCGGAGGAGCCTCACCAGGTGGAGGGCCTGCTCGTGGCGGCGGTCGTAGAGGAACCGGTTGCGGGCCACCCGGATGGGCGGGGGGAGGAGGCCCAGCCTCAGGTAATGGCGGACGGTGGCCGGACGCACGCCGGTCCTTGCCACCAGCTCGGCCATCGAGAAGTGCTCGCCGGCGGGGGCTCTGGCCCGGCGCCGCCGGCCCGGGAGGCCACGCTTGCGTCCCTGGCTAGCGTGGGAGGGCAGCAGCAGCCGGGCAGGCATCGCTCACCGTCCGAGGGCAGGGAGGAAGATGGCACGCATCGCAGTCATCACCGACTCCAGCGCCTGCTTGCCTGCTGGCTTGGTCGAGGACCTGGGCATCCACGTGCTCCCTATAACCGTGCACCTGCCGGGTGCGGACCGGCCCGACGGGGACCATGACCTCCCGAGCCGGGTCTATCAGGCTCTCGAGGAGGATCGCCCCGTCAAGTCGAGCCCTCCTTCGGTGGCAGAGTACCTCGCGGCCATCGAGGATGCGGACGCGCCGGCCGTGGTCATCGTCACCCCTGCCGCCGAGTACACGGCCATGACCCGCAACGCCCTGCTGGCCTGCGAGCTGGCCACGAAGAAGACGGTGGTCATCGACTCGCGCACCGGCGCTGCGGGCCAGGGCCTGGTGGCCCTGGCCGGTGCCCGGGCCGTGGCCGACGGGGAGGACCTGGACAGCGCCGTCTCCGTCATGAGGCAGGCCGCGGCGCGGGTGGACCTGGTCGGTGCCCTGGCCGGCCTGGCCCCGCTCCGGCGCAGCGGCCGGGTGCCCTCGCACCTGCTGGAGCGCCCCCGGCTCACTCGCCGCTCCCGGCAGGCGGCGGCGGCCGGCCGGGATGCCCGCTCGGTCTTCCGTATGCGCGGAGGGGCCATCGAGCCACTGGCTCGGGCCGAGTCGGCCCGGGAGGCCCTGGACCGTCTGGAGGAGCAGTGGCAAGCAGGCGGCGGGCCGTTGTCCAGCCTGGGGATCGTGTTCCACGGGGATGCGCCCGACCTGGCTGACCACCTGGCGAGGAGGCTGGGGAGGGAGAGCATCGTGGCCGGCTTCAGCGCGGCCATGGGCATCTACACGGGGCGGGGGGTGGTGGGCGTCGCCTGGCTCACCCCCGGCCGCCCCGCCCCCTGAGCCGAGCCCTGGGCCGAAGGCGGCCGCCAGCCTTTGCTTAGGACGGGGCCACTCCCTGGCTCAGGGGGTGCGAGGAGGTGAGCGAGGCGAACACGACGATGTTCGAGAGGTAGTGGCGGGTCTGGTAGTCGAACTGGCCCCCGCAGGTGAGGAGGCGAAGGGCGGCGTAGTCGGTGTTGCCGTAGACGGTGAGGGTGGGGAAGTGGCTCTTCGGATACTCGCGCACGCCGGTCACCGTGAACACGGCCACCGTCTTGTCCTTGAGGGTCACGTAGACCTTGTCCCCCGGCTTGAGGGCCCCGAGGTGGAAGAAGACCGAGGGGCCTTCGGCGGCCGAGTCCACATGGCCCTCGATGATGGAGGGCCCGGGCTGCCCGGGGGTGGGGGAGTACTTGTACCAGGCGGCCTCGTTGGTGAGGACGGGGTTGTTGAGCGGGGGGACCTGGATGGTGCCGTTGGGGTTCAGGCCCACGTACTGGAGCTTGGAGTGGACCCCGATGGCGGGGATGGTGATCCCCACGGGCAGGGAACGGGAAAGGGAAGGGCCCACGACCCCGGTCGTGGCCGTGGTGGGTTTGCGGCTCGACCGGCGATCGACCTTGGAGGACGCCCGTGCGCCGGCCGTGGTGGAGGGGCTGCGCCTCGCCGGGCGGTCACCCTTGGGGGCGGGCAGGGCGCCCCGCTGGCTCGAACGCGACCTCTTGCTGGTCAGGGGTCCGATGGTGCCGGCCACGGCCCGGGTGGGCTGGGGAGCATGGTCCTGGGAGGTGGCAGCCACCCCGATGGCGCTGCCCCCCCCAGCCAGGAGCACGGCCCCGACCAGCCCGGCGATCCTCCCCCGCCTCCGGCCTCGCTGCCCGTTGGTTCCGGCCATCTGCTCCTTTCCTGCCTGGTCCTGTCTGATCTTCGATCCTACGACCGCTCGCGGATGGTCCCGGGATCACGGTCGCCAGCCCCTCGGTCGAGCGCCGGAGCGTCATCCCCCGTGGGCATGGTCGTGGGGGATGGGCGCCCCCACCCTGTCCTCGTAGCCGGGCAGCGGAGCCCGGTAGACGCAGCAGTCGCAGTTCATGCTGGCTCCTCCCGCCTGGGCCTCGGCGTGGCGTTCCAGCACCAGGCGGGCCAGGCGGGCATCGGGGGCCATCTCCTTGCCCACGGCCACCTGGACCCCAGGATGGGCCCGTCCCCAGGCGCGGGCCTGGGTGGCGATGCGGTCCACGAGCAACCCGGTGAAGAGGAAGTAGGGGACCACGCTCACCCTCCGGGCACCGAGCCGCCGGCAGCGCTCCAGGGCCTCGGGTACCGACGGCCGGGCGAGGGACACGAAGGCGGGCTCGAAGATCGGGAAGGGCGCCGAGGCCGGGCCGGTGGCACCGGTCCCTGGGCCCTGGCCTGGCTGGAGGGGGCGATCGGCCAGCAGCCGAGCCACCTTGTAGAGATCGGCGTTGGCGTCGGGGTCGGTCGATCCTCTGCTCACCAGCACGACGGCAGAGGGGCCGGGGGGCAGCTCCGACAGGCACGAACGGACCCGGTCTTCGGCTACGGCCAGGACGAGGGGGTGGATGCCCAGCTCCCTGGCGTACCGGAAGCGAGCACGGGGATGACGCCGTCGGGCCCGGGCCAGGGCGGCGGGCCCGTCGTTCTTCAGGTGCCCGGCGCCCAGGAGGACGAGGGGGACGGCGACCAGCGCGCTGCAGCCGGCGGCCACCAGGCCGTCTATGGCCTCGTCCACGGTGGGGGGGGCGAACTCGAGGAAGCCCGCAGCGAGGGGCCGGCCGGGGTCGAGGGCGCGTACCTGGTTCACCAGGTCCCAGGCCTGGGTCACGCCGGCTGCAGAGCGGGTACCGTGCACGATGACCACCAGCCCCTCCTGGAGCGGCGGCGAGCCGCCGGCTGGCTGCATGGTCATCCTCTGGCCAGGCCGGCCAGCGCGTTGACCACCGCCGCCGCCACGGCCGAGCCCCCCCTCTCGCCCACGTTGCTTATGGCCGCCAACCCGCTGGCCCGGAGGGCCGCCTTGGCCTCCACCGCCCCCACGAACCCCACGGGCATGCCCACCACGAGGGCGGGGGCGAAGCGGCCTTCACCGGCCAGGCGGACCACCTCCATCAGGGCGGTGGGGGCGCAGCCCACGACCACGATGGCCCCCCTCGGGTGCTCGCAGGCCGCCCGGCGGATGCCCAGGGAGGCCCGGGTGGCGGGGGCGGGGGCATCGCCGGCCTCGGGGGCCACATCTCCCTCCTCACCAGAGGCCGGGATGGCGGCCGCTCCCAGGTAGCAGTGGGCTCGCCCCCGCACCCAGGGGGTGAGGCCGGCGCGCACCATCTCCACATCGGTCACGAGGGGGGCTTCCCCGGCCAGGGCAGCCACTCCGGCCTCCACTGCGTCCTCGCCCACGACCATGGTGCGGGCGTAGTGAGGGTCGGCGCTGGCGTGGATGACCCTTGCCACCACCGCCCTGGGCCCGGGCGCCAGGCCCGAGAGGTCCACGCGCCATTCCAGGCGCCGGAAGCTCTCGGCCTCGATGGGATGCGGCCGCCCCGAGGAGCCCCGTCCGGTCATGCCCACACCTCCGAGATGGCTCCCGCCGGGCAGATCTCGATGCAGGCCAGGCACCCGGTGCAGGCATGAGCCAGGACCTCGGGGCGGAGGGGAGCAGGCCGCAGGGCCCTCTCGGGGCAGGTGGAAAGACAGGCGCCGCAGGCGGTGCACCTTCGGTCTATGGCGACGGCCAGCACAGAGGGCGGCCCGCCGTCCGCAGTGCCTCTCCGGTGGCCGGCGACCCCCCCGCCAGGCCCGGCGTCGGTCGGCCTCATGCCCGGTAGCCCCTCGGGGTGACCATGCGGCCGCCCACCACCCGCGTCCGGGAGGAGCCGACGATCACACACGTCGTCATGCCGACCTGCTCGGGGTCCAGGCCGGCCAGGGTGGTGACGACCGCCACCTGCCCGGGGCGGGCCACGTCGGTGGCCAGCCCCACCGGCGTCCGGGGGGACCGGTGCCGGCCCAGGATCTCGAGAGCCACCGGGAGCTGCCAGGTGCGCTTGGCCGAGCGGGGGTTGTAGAGGACCACGGCCATGTCGGCGGCCCCCGCCGCCTCCAGCCTGGCGGCGATCGTGGCCCACGGGGTGAGCAGGTCCGACAGGCTGATGACGGCATGATCGTGCCCGAGGGGGGCGCCGAGCAGGGCCGCCGCGGCGTGGCTGGCGCTCACGCCCGGCACGACCTCCAGCTCCAGGTCGGGCGCCTCCGGGCCCTCCCGTTCCCGGCCCTGCCCGGCCCGCTCACAGACGAGAGAGGCCATGGCGTAGAGGCCGGGGTCGCCCGAGCAGACCAGTGCCACCCGCCGGCCGGCCAGGGCCAGGGCCAGGGCGGCATCAGCCCGGCTCACCTCGTTCCCTAGGGGGGAGGTCACGACGTCGTGCCCGGTGCCAATGAGGTCCCGGCACTGGTCCACGTACCTCTCGTAGCCGATCACCACCTCGGCCCGGCGGACGGCGCGCTCGGCAGCGGGTGTGCGGTTGAGGGCATCGCCGGGGCCGAGGCCCACCACGCTCAGGTGGCCACGAGGCCGGCGGCGGCGAGCCAGGGCCAGGGTGACCTCGGCCCCCACCTGCTTGGGGACGACCAGGCACGCCCCCGGGCCGGCGGCCAGGAGGGCGGCGGCCTCAGCCACGCTGGGCGTGCCCACCGCCCCCTCGACGGCACGGCTGGGGTGGGGCACCGGCACCCGGGCCAGGGCGGCCGGCGGGAAGGCCCTCACCGGGAGCCCGAGGCCGGTCACGGCCGGGTGGCCGGCTCTCTTGTCGATCGTGGCCACCTCTGCCACCGATGCCGGGGCCAGGCCGGCGATGCCCAGGGCCTGGCGCAGGAGGGAGGATGCCTCCGACGGCCTCGCCGTCGATGCCGCCCCCAAGCCGGCGACCAGGCTCGGCGGGTGGAGGCGGGCCAGCCCCGCCTCGGCCGGTCCGAGGAGGTCGGTCACGAGGATCCGCGGGCTCGCCCCCGCTCCTCCGGCCTCCGCCCCTCCGGGGGCGGCCAGCTCCTCCAGAGACGAGGGGAGGGGCCAGCCCAGCGGGTTGTCGATGGCGGGGCGGGCCTCGTCCAGCAGGGCCCGCATGACCCCCGCCACGTCCCCGCTGGCCGTGAAGCCGGGCAGGGCGTCCAGGGCGGGCAGCTCCGCAGCCTCTGAGGCCGTGGTGACCACGGCCTCAGCTCCCGTCGCCTGGGCCACCAGGTAGGCCAGTTGGTTGGCCCCCGCCCTGCCCCCCCGGGGGTGCCCGCCGCAGAGGGCCACGGCGTAGCGGCCGGCGTCATCCAGGCAGACCACGGAGGGGTCCTCCTCCTTCCGGCCGAGCAGAGGGGCGATGATGCGGACTGCCGCCCCCACGGCCAGCACCAGGACGAAGCCATCCACGTCCCGCCAGCTCTCCCGCACCGTCCGGCCCGCCTGCCCGTGCCGGTGCTCGAAAGGCAGACGCCCTGCCAGCTCCTTCCCCCTCTCGGTCACCGTCACCGTCAGGACCCGCATGCCGTCCCCCCTCCGCAGCAGCCGGCCTGGGGAGGAGGCCCCCAGGCCACGAAGACGGGGTTCTCGGCGGCCAGCCGGAAGCCCCCGTCGGGCAGGGCCCGCCCTCTGGCCAGGCCCACCTGGACCACCTCACCGAGGCGGGAGGCCGCCCCCGCCGCCCGCTCCAGGGCGGCGTAGGTGGCCACGACCCGGCCTCCGGGGCGCAGGTGGGACAGCACGGAGTCGAGGACCTCGAGGCCCCCGCCCCCCACGAAGGCGCGGTCGGGCGGGGGCAGGCCCTCGAGAGCGGGAGGAGCCTCGCCTGCCACCACCTCCACGGCCACCCGGTGGGCGGCGGCGTTGGCTCTCGCCCGGGCGGCGTCGTCGGGGCGCCGCTCCAGGGCCACCACCCTGAGCCGGGGGCAGAGCCGCGCCGCCTCTATGGCGACGCTGGCGCACCCGGCTCCCACATCCCACATCACCCCCTCCTCGGGCAGCTCGAGCTTGCCCAGGACTATGGCCCGGACCTCGGCCTTGGTCACCATGCCGCCCCGGTGGGCGAAGACCTGGTCGGGCAGGCCCCAGGCCAGGGTCCGGGCTGCCGGCCCGGGGGGACCCCCTTCCAGCAGCACCACCACCGACCTCGGGTCCCATGCGCCGGCGGCCAGCCCGGCCAGGTCCACGGCCGCCACCTGCTCGTCGGGCCGCCCCAAGCGGGAGCAGACCGTCGCCCGGCGGTGGCGGGCGCCCAACGCCAGGAGGGCGGCGCCCAGGGCCTGGGGGGTGGCCTGGGGGGAGGTGAGGACGGCCACCTTGGGATGGGCAGCAGCCAGGCGGGCCGCATCCTCCAGGGGGCGTCCGTGGGCCGAGACGACCAGAGCGTCGTCCCAGGGGAGCCCGAGCCGGGCGAAGGCGAGGGCCACCGACGACGGGGCGGGGTGGACGTCCAGCCGGTCGGGGCCGAAGCGGGCCCCCAGGGCCCTCACGATGCCGAAGAAGCCGGGGTCGCCCGACGCCACCACCGCTGCCCTTCCCCGGTGCCCGGCGATGGCGTCGAGGACCGGTGCCAGGTCGCCCCCGATGGTGAGCACAGTGGGTGAGTGCTCGAGGCCTCTGAGGGCGCGGAGGCACTCGGGCCCCCCCGCCACCAGGCTGGCCCGGGACAGGGCCTCGAGGGCCGGTGGGGCCAAGGACCAGGCCCGGTCTCCGGCGAGGCCCACGACGGCCACCCTTCCCTCAGCCACGGGCCACCACCTCGTCCCCCTCGAAGTCCACCATCACCACCTCCACCTCCACCTGCCCGCCGGCGTGGTCCCGGCAGGCGCCTGCCGCCCGGTGGCAGAGGACGTCGAGGGGACGGGTGTCCCCGGCCGCCACGCACGCCTCGTAGAAGTGGCGGGCCGTGGCCGTGGCCGTGGCCGCCCGGAGGATGCCCTGGCCCGAGCCAGCGGAGCGGGCCGCTCCCGCCATGACCTCCCCGTCCACCTTGGAGCGGTGGAAGTGGGTCATCATCACCCCGGCCGCCAGCTTGGTGATCTTGCCGGCCATGGCCACCAGCACCACCCGGGCGACACCGGCCCTGGCGGCCCGACGGAGGGCCACGCCGGTGTAGTCGCCCACCTCGACGAAGCACACCTGGTCCAGGCCGGGGAAGAGGCGCATGGCCGCCTGCTCCGAGCGGCTACCGGTGGCAAGGACCACCATCGGCTGCCCCAGGGCCCCCGCCACGTCGATCTGCTGGACCACCGAGGCCCGGTAGGCGGCAGTGGAGAACGGGCGGACTATGCCGGTGGTGCCGAGGATCGAGATGCCCCCGACAATGCCCAGCCTGGCGTTGGTGGTCTTGACGGCCATGTCCTCGCCGCCGGGGACGGAGAAGGTCACCTCGAAGGAATGGCTCCCCACCTCCTCCAGGGCGGTGGTGATCATCCGCCGGGGCACCGGGTTGATGGCGGGCGCCCCCACCGGCAGCCCCAGCCCGGGTTTGGTCACGGTTCCCACCCCCTCGCCCGCCAGCAAGAGGGGCGGGCCGGGGGAGGAACTGGTGAGCCGGGCGGTGGCCGTCATGCGGGCCCCGTCCGTGCAGTCGGGGTCATCGCCGGCGTCCTTCACGACCACGGCGCAGGCCGGCCCTTCGGCCTCCACGGGGAAGCGCACCCGGCGGCCCCCGGGGAGGGCCACCTCCACGTCGGAGGGGACCGAGCCGGTGACGAGGCCGATGGCGGCGGCCTTGGCGGCCGCCGAGGCACAGGTACCCGTGGTCCAGCCCGTGCGCAGGCCCGGGGGCCGGGTCGGGCTCACCGGGACACCCCGGGGGGGAAGGGGCCCGACCCCACCCGCCTCTCGGCTGCACCCGGTATGGGCCGTCCCTCGGTTGACCCCGGGCGGGACCGCCGGCGGAACAGGTGGGCCCAGCCGGGGTCGTAGAGGTGGCTCCGCAGGCTGTCGGGCCTGTCCCTCCCGAGGGCCGGTCCCACCAGCACCAGGACCGTGGTGCGGGCCCCGGTGGCAGCCAGGTCGGCGGCGAGTCGGCCCACCGTCGTCCACACCACCCTCTGGTCCGGCCAGGAGGCCCGGACCACTATCAGCGCCGGGGTGGCCCCGTCGAAGGCGCTGTCGGGCCCGAGCAGCGACTGCTGCAGCTCACGCGGCTGAGCGGCCGAGAGGAAGACGGCCAGGGTGGCCCCGTGGGCGGCGAAGGAGGCCACGGACTGGCGCTCGGGCATCGAGGAGGCGGTCCGTCCCGCCAGACGGGTGATCACCACGCTCTGGGCCAGGCCCGGGACCGTCAGCTCGCAGCCGGCAGCGGCAGCGGCCGCCCCGAGCGAGCTCACGCCGGGGACGATCTCGAAGTCGCGCTCCTCTGCCACGCACCAGTCGATCTGCTCCTGTATGGCGCCATAGACCGAGGGGTCCCCCGAGTGCAGGCGGACGATGGCCGCCCCGGGATGCTGCTCGTAGACCCCGAGCACGTCCTCCAGGGTCATGCCGGCGGAGTCGTGCACCACCGCCGAGGGGTTGGCGTGGTCGAGGACCGCCCGGGGGACCAGCGACGACGCCCAGACCACTACGTCGGCGGCGGCCAGGCGAGCCGCACCCCGCAGGGTGATGAGGTCAGGGGCGCCCGGGCCGGCACCTACGAAGCTGATCACCCGTCCACCCTCCCGGCTGGCGGCACGATCACCGTCACCAGGTAGGCGGCCGGGCCGGAGGCCAGCTCGGCCACGGGCCCCACCCGCTGGCCCGGCAGGCCGAGGAGCTCCCCGGCCATCGCTCCCTCCAGCCTGCCCACCTCCTCCAGGAGCTTGGCCATGGCCGGCAGGTGCCGGCCGCCCTTGTAGACGACGACCGCCCGTGAGGGATCCTCCAGGGCCTGGGACAGGGTCTCGGTGCCGTCCAGGGCGGTGACCAGCGACAGGGCCCCGGTGCCTTCGGCCAGCGGGACCCCGGCCATGGCCGCCAGGGCCTGGAAGGCCATGATCCCGGGGACGGTCGTCACCTCGACCTGCGGCCTCAGCCGGGTCACCTCGGACGCCAGGGAGGAGAAAGTGGAGTAGATGTTGGGGTCGCCGAGGGTCACGAAGGCGACGTGCTCGCCGGCATCGAGCCAGGGGACCAGCTCCCGGGCCGGCCCGGAGGCCGGCGAGCTGGGCCCCCCCGTCCCCATGGGGAAGACGACGCGCTCGACCCGGAGGTGGGGGCGGACCTGGCGCACCACCGACTCGGCCCGGCCCACGGCATCGGGGGCGCCCGAGGGCGCCACCACCCGGTCGGCGGCGTCCAGGGCCCCCAGGGCCTGGAGGGTGACCAGGTCCGGGTGGCCGGGGCCGACGCCGACCCCGGTCAGGCGGGCGGGTGGTGTGGAGGATGGGGCCGTCATGTCTTGGTCCTGGGCACCTCGGCAAGGTTCGGGGGTCGCGCCGGCCTCCTGGCTCCCGGGCAGGGCGACGGGCGCCCCCGGTCACAGTGGCTGCCGCGCCGGACTCCCACCGGCTTGCCGCCTCGCGACCCGGGCGAGCCTATCCCTGCTCGTGCTCCGGCCGCTCCCCCCGCAGGGGGGGGAGGGAGCCCCTGGCGGCGGCAGCCACGAAGCGCTCCGCCGGCTCCGGGTCCGCCCCGAGGTGCAGATGGAGGTAGGAGGCGAGCATGGTGGGGGAGGCCCAGCCCCCTCGGCTCGCTCCATGGCGCCCCCTCATCTCCAGGGCCCCCCCGGGGGGCTCCAGCTGGGAGTAGTGGAACTCGTGGCCCTTGAGGACGGTCCCGGCCGGGGCCAGCGGGGATTCCTCCAGGGCCCGGGCCCGCCGGTAGCCGAGGGTGAGCCGCTCACCCATCGTCCCGTCGGCCGGCACCACCCCGCACAACGGCCGTCGGTCCAGCGAGCGGGCCAGCCAGAGGAGGCCTCCGCACTCGGCCCAGGTCACCAGGCCGCCCCGCACCCGGGCGGCGGCGTCGGCCAGCAGGGAGGTGTTGGCCGCCAGCGACTGGAGGAAGACCTCCGGGAAGCCGCCGCCCACGTAGAGCCCCTGGACCCCGGCGGGCAGGGCGGGCGCCGTGAGGGGGTCGAACCCGACCAGCTCGGCGCCGGCCTCCTCCAGGCGCTCCAGGTTGTCGGGGTAGGCGAAGCTGAAGGCAGGGCCGCCCGCCACCGCCACCCGGGCCCTCCCCGACTCCCTCGCCCTGGCCACGGGGGAGGTGGGCCGCCCCGGCGCCGCCTGGGCCAGAGCGAGCAATCCGCTCACGTCGAGCTGCTGCTCGAGGCGGGCCGCCAGGCGGTCCAGCGCCCTGGCGGCCCCGGCCCGGTCCTCCACGACCGGCACCAGGCCCAGGTGGCGGTCCCGCCATGCCATGGCCTCGTCCCGGCGCAGGGCCCCGAGGACGGGAACCCCCACGGGGGCCAGGGCCTCCCTGAGCAGGATCTCGTGGCCATCGCTGCCCACCCGGTTGAGCACCACGCCGGCCACCCGCACCTCGGGGTGCCAGGTGGCGAACCCGTGCACGAGGGGGGCCACAGAGGCGGAGAGGGCGGAGGCGTCCACCACCAGCACCACGGGTGCCTCCAGCAGGGCGGCCACCTGGGCCGTAGAGGCGGTGTCGAGCTGGGGAGGGGACGGTGCCGGACCGGCTCCGTCGAACAGCCCCATGACCCCCTCGACGACCAGCACGTCCGAGCCCTTGGCGGCCCGGGCCGCCAGGGGGGCCATGGCCTCGGGGCCACAGATCCAGGCATCGAGGTTCCTTCCCGGGCGGCCGGTGGCGAGGGAGTGGTAGCCCGGGTCTATGAAGTCCGGGCCCACCTTGGCCGATGCCACCCGCAGCCCCCGGCGGGCCAGGGCTGCCATGAGCCCGGTGGCAACGGTGGTCTTCCCCGCCCCCGAGTGGGTCCCTGCCACCACCAGGCGGGGCCCCAGCCGGGGCGTCAATACTCGATGCCCTTCTTGGCCTTGATCCCCCGGTCGTAGGCATGCTTGACCTTGCGCATCTCGGTGACGGTGTCGGCCAGCGCCACGATCTCCTCGGGGGCGTCCCGGCCCGTGATCACCACGTTGGTGTGGGGGGCCCGGCCGGCGATCCCCGCCACCACGTCGGCCACCGGCACCCAGCCGTACTTCATGGCATAGGTGAGCTCGTCCAGGATGAGCAGGTCGTAGTCTCCCGAGGCCAGCTTGTCCCGGGCCACCTCCCAGGCGTGGCGCCCCTTGGCCGCCGTCTCGTCCAGGTCGGCGGACTCCCAGGTGAAGCCGTCGCCCAGGGTGTGCCACTCGATGCCCAGATGGTCGGCCAGCTTGCGCTCGCCCACCTTCCACTTCCCGCCCTTGACGAACTGGACCACCCCTACCCGCCATCCCCGGGCCCACCCACGGCCCATCACACCGAAGGCCGCCGACGACTTCCCCTTGCCGTGGCCGGTGTTGACCAGCACGAGTGACTCGGCGCGGGCCATGGAGGGGAGGGTACCGGATCAGGCGCCGATGGGGGGAGGGCCCACCATGCCGGCCCCCACGGTGGCGTTGGTCCCCTCCTCGATGAGGATGAAGCTCCCCGTGGCCCGGCTCACCCGGTAGGGGTCGACGGCGAGGGGGGTGGCCACGGCCAGGGTGGCCAGCCCGATGTCGTTGGGCGCCAGCGAGCCGGCCGGCTCGCTGGCGAGGCGGTTGACGTCCAGGCGGCCGCTCACGGCGCGCACCACGGCCCGGGTGGTCCTGGTCGTGTGCTTGAGGCGGTACCTCTGGCCCGGGGCCAGCTCCTTGGTCCCGAACCAGCACACGGTGGCCTCCACCTCCGAGGTCACGGTGGGAGGCTCGGCTACCGGGGCCAGGAGGTCCCCCCTGCCCACGTCGAGGTCGTCGGCCAGGTGGACGGTGACCGACAGGGGGCCGCTGGCCTCCTCCAGGGGGCCGTCGAAGGTCCGGATGGAGGAGATGGTGGTGGTGAGCCCGCCGGGGAGGGCCACGACGGCGTCACCCGGGCGCAGGCCGGACCCGCTCAACAGACCGGCGTAGGACCGCCCCCCTCCGGGAAGGCGGACCACCCACTGCACCGGCAGGCGGGCGGGGCCACCGGCAGCCTCGTCCACCGGGGCCTGCTCGAGGGCCTCGACCAGGGTCGGCCCCGAGTACCAGGAGGCCGCCCCCGAGGGCTCCACCACCCAGTCCCCGTGAAGGGCCGATACCGGGACGCCCACCACTTCCTCCATGCCCAGGCGGCGAGCCAGCGAGGTCACCTCGGCCATGACGGAGGAGAAGGCCTCCTCGGACCAGCCCGCCAGGTCCATCTTGTTCGCCGCCACCACCACCCGGCGCACCCCGAGGAGGGCGGCGATGCAGAGGTGCCTGCGGGTCTGCTCCCGCAAGCCGTGGCGGGCGTCGACTACCAGCACGACCAGCTCGGCGGTGGAGGAGCCGGTGGCCATGTTCCGGGTGTACTGGACGTGGCCAGGGCAGTCGGCGATGATCAGCTTGCGCCGGGGAGTAGCCGCGTAGCGGTAGGCCACGTCGATGGTGATCCCCTGCTCCCGCTCGGCCCGGAGGCCGTCGGTCACGAAGGCCAGGTCGACCTCGGCCAGCCCCCTGCGCTGGCTGGCCTCGGCCAGGGCGCTCAGCTGGTCGTCCAGGAGCTGGCGGCTGTCGTGCAGGAGCCGGCCTATGAGCGTGCTCTTGCCGTCGTCGACGGCTCCCACCGCTGCCAGGCGAAGGAGCTCGGTGCCGGCCGAGGTGGGGTCGAGGACCGTCCCCCGGGCCGGGTCGGGCCCGCTCATCAGAAGTATCCCTCCCTCTTGCGGTCCTCCATGGCCGACTCGGAGAAGCGGTCATCGGCCCGGGTGGCGCCCCGTTCGGTCACCCGGGAGGTGGCCACCTCGGCTATCACGGCCTCCACCGAGGCGGCATCTGAGCGTACGGCCCCCGTGCAGGTGGCATCCCCCACGGTCCGGAACCTCACCGTGGCCTCCTCCACCTGCTCGCCGGGGCGGGGCTGGACCCAGGGACCCACCGCCAGGAGCATGCCGTCGCGCTGCACGACGAGGCGGCGGTGGGCGAAGTAGATCGAGGGCAGCTCGAGCCCCTCTCGGGCCACGTACTGCCACACGTCCAGCTCGGTCCAGTCCGACAGCGGGAAGGCCCGCAGGTGCTCGCCAGGGCCCACCTCGCCCTGGTACAGGTGCCACAGCTCGGGCCTCTGGTTGCGGGGGTCCCAGCCCCCCAGGGCGTCGCGGAACGAAAGCACCCGCTCCTTGGCCCGGGCCTTGTCCTCGTCCCGGCGGGCCCCTCCGATGAGGGCGTCGAAGCCGTGCTCGGCCACCGCGTCGAGCAGGGTCACGCTCTGCAGTCGGTTGCGCGAGGAGCCCGGTGGGACGTCCGCCACCCGGCCGGCGTCGATGGAGTCCTGCACCGAGGCCACGATGAGCCTCTCGCCCAGCTCGGCCACCCGGCGGTCACGGAACTCCAGGGCCTCGGGGAAGTTGTGGCCGGTGTCCACATGCAGGATGGGGAAGGGGAAGCGGGCCGGGCGGAAGGCCTTCTCGGCCAGGCGCAGGAGAACCGCCGAGTCCTTCCCCCCGCTGAACAGGAGGGCCGGCCGCTCGCACTCGGCCGCCACCTCTCTCAGGACGAAGATGGAGTGCGACTCCAGGGCGTCCAGGTGCGATCCGGGCCGCGAGCGCCGGACGCGGCCGCGACTGGCGTCGTGCTCGAGGGTCGTCACAAGCGGGCTCCTAGTCTCGGGGGGAAGGCCACCGGATCTCCGCCGGTCGGGGGCCGGGCGGCCAGGCTACCAGGGGGCATCGGGGCCACCGGGCCTGGTCTCACCACCCACGTGCAGCCCACACTCGGTCTTGCCGGTGCCCCGCCAGCGGCCGGCCCGGGGGTCCTCGCCCGGACGGACCGGGGTGGTGGTGGGCGCACAGCCGATGGAGACATAGCCCCGGCTGGCCAGGGGATGACGGGGGAGGGAGTGCTCGGCCATGTAGGAGGCCATCTCCTCGTCGCTCCAGGCGGCCAGGGGGTTCAGCTTCACCATCCCCCGGCTGGCGTCCCAACCCACCACCGGGGCGTCGGCCCGCTCCGGGGTGTCAACCCTGCGCAGGCCGGTGATCCAGGCCTCCTTCCCCTGCAGGGCCCGGTTGAGCGGCTCCACCTTGCGAACCTGGCAGCACCACTCGGTGCCGCACGGCCAGGTGGACGGCGATACCTCCGGCCCGACCACGCGCAGGTTGAGGTCGTAGCGCCGGCGGACCTCCTCCACGTACTCCAGGGTCTCGGGGAAGTGGAAACCGGTGTCGAGGAAGACCACCTCGATGCCCGGGTCCACCTTGGCCGCCAGGTCGATGATCACGCAGTCCTGGAAGGAGGAGGCCAGGCTGACCCCGGCTCCGAAGATCTCCACGGCCCAGCCGATGACCTCGGCGGCCGGGGCCGCCTCGAACCGGTGGTTCAGGTCCTCGAGGTCAGGGGGGGAGAGGGGAGCACTGCCTTTTGTTACGGACACATGACGAAGCCTAGCAAGCCTGACCTCCCAGGTCAGGCTTTGCCGCCTCGGGGCGGCCGCCCGTACTAGGCTGTCGGACCGCAGAGCAGGGAACCCGGTGCGAATCCGGGGCTGTCCCGCAACTGTCACCGGGGAGCGATCCTCACCGTGGCCACGGCCCCAGCGGGCGGGAAGGCCGGGGAGAGCGCCGATCCGGGAGCCAGGAGACCTGCCTGTCCGGGCGGCCCGGCGCGGGCCGGCCGGTGGCCTTGGCCGGCGCTGGCCGGCCCTGAGGGCGAGGAGACGCGTGGACGTCATGGAGTGCCAGACCCGCTCCCACCGGGAGGGGGGGAGAGAGTGGCCGGTGCTGGTGTGGAGGCTGCCCGAGCCCATGCGGGCCATCGCCTCGGCCCCCCACGGGGGCGGCCTGGGGCCCCGCCGGTGGGTCCTCAACGCCCAGGTCCCCGGGTCCTACGCCCGGCGGGACCCCGACCACCACCTGCGCCGGCTGGCGATCTCCCTCGGCCTGCCCGGCCGGGGGGTGGGCCTGCTGACGGCCGCCGACGTGAGGGCCCGGGCCAGCGCCGAGGACGGGGGGGTGATGGTGACCGCCACCGTGGGGCTGGGCCACCCGGTCCTGGCCGCCGCCCCCGAGGAGGCGGTGCGCCCTCCCCTGGTGGGCACCATCAACGTGATCGCCCTGCTGCCTGAGCGTCTGGGGGACTCGGCGCTGGTGAACGCGGTGGCCACCGCCACCGAGGCCAAGGTGCAGGCCCTGGGCGAGCTGGGCCTGGGCGCCACGGGCACCGCCACCGACGCCGTGTGCATCCTCTGCCCGGAGGGAGGCCGCCCTCATCTCTTCGGCGGGCCGCGCTCCCTGTGGGGCTCGCGTCTGGCCCGGGCTGTGAACCAGGCGGTGCGTGCCGGGGCCCGGCGGTGATCGCCCTGGTCCTCGGAGGGGCCCGGTCGGGCAAGTCCGAGGTGGCCGAGAGCCTGGCCGCCCGCCTCGCCGCCGAGGTGGCGGGCGGGTCGGTCACCTATGTGGCGACGGCCGCTGACCCCGGCGACGACCCCGAGTGGGCGGCCCGTATCGCCGTCCACCGGGAGAGGCGCCCCCCGGGCTGGAGGACGCTCGAGGCCGGAGCCGGCGACGACCTGGCCCTGGTCCTGGGGAGTCTGGAGGGTGTGGTCCTGGTCGACTCCCTCGGCTCCTGGCTCGCCGGCCGGGAGGGCTACGGGGCCGATGGCGCCGCCCTGTGCCGGGCCCTGCTCGCCAGGACCTCCCCCACCGTGGTGGTGAGCGAGGAGGTGGGGCTCGGGGTGCATCCCTCCAGCGCTGCGGGGCGGCGCTTCCGGGATGCCCTGGGAGCGCTCAACCAGCAGGTGGCCGAGGTGGCCGACCCGGTTTGGCTGGTGGTCGCTGGCCGCTGCCTCCCCTTGGCGCGCCGGGACGGGGACCCGGGGGGGGTCTGGCTTTGACCCCGGGTGGTGGGCTCCGGTCCGCGGTGTCGTTCCTGACGCCTCTCGGAGGCGCCAGAGCCCCCTCCGGCCGTTCCCTCTCCTGGTTCCCCGTCGTGGGGCTGGGGATGGGGGCCGCCCTGGGCGCCATCTGGACGGGCGCTGAACGGGCGTGGCCCCCCCTGGTGGCGGCGGCAGTGGTGGTGCTGGTCGACCTGGGCGCCACCGGGGCCTTGCACCTCGACGGCCTGGTGGACGCGGCCGACGGGCTCCTTGCCCACCTCGAGCGCTCCCGGCGGCTGGCCGTGATGGCCGAGCCCGGGGTGGGGGCCTTCGGCCTGGCGGCAGGGGCCTGTGCCCTGCTGGCCCGCTTCGCCGCCCTGGCCACCACCACCCCGTCGGTGCTGCTCCTGGCCGGGCTGTGGTGCGCCTCCCGGTCGATGATGGCCCTGGTGGCCCTGACCCTGCCCTACGCCAGGGAGGGGGGAGGCCTGGCCACGGCCTTCCTCGACGGCACCGGGCGGCGCCTGCCCGTGGCTGCCCTGGGGCTCGCCGGGTCCCTGGGCCTCATGCTGGCCTGGCGGCCCCTCCCGGGGATCGTGGCCCTCCTCGCCGCCGTGGCGGCCTCAGCGGGGACAGTGGCCCTGGGTTGGCGCCGTCTGGGTGGCTACACCGGGGATGTCCTGGGCGCCGCTGGACTGGTGGGGGAGACGGTGGGCCTGCTGGTGGCGGCGGCCCGGTGGTGAGCCCGGTGCGAGCCCGCCTTGCAGCCCGGTGCGCCGCGGCCGCCGTTGGGCTGGTGGCCGACCGGCTGGCGGGGGAGCCGCCTGCCCGCCTGCACCCGGTGGCATGGTTGGGGCGGGGCCTGCGCAGGGCGGAGGAGAGGTGGTGGCGGGACACCCGGCTCGCCGGCGCCCGCCACGCCGGCCTGGGGGTGGCCTGCGGCTTGGCGGGAGGGTGGGCGCTCCGGCGGGCCACGGGCCAGGGGGCAGCCACCGCACTGGCCGTGGGGGTGGCGGTGGCCGGGAGGGCCCTGGCCGAGGAGGCGGCCCGGGTCGGGGGGGCGCTGGAGCAGGGGGACCTGCCGGCGGCCAGGGCCCTGGTCCCTGCCCTGGTGGGGAGGGACCCCACCGCCTTGGACCACAAGGAGCTGGCCCGGGCGGTGGTGGAGTCGGTGGCCGAGAACACCGTGGATGCCGTGGTGGCGCCGGCGCTGTGGGGCGCCGTGGCCGGGGCGCCGGGCGCCCTCGCCTACCGGGCCGTCAACACCCTGGACGCCATGGTGGGCCACCGCAGTCCCCGCTACGAGAGGTTCGGATGGGCCAGCGCCCGCTTGGACGACGTGGCCGGGTGGGTCCCCGCCCGGGTGTGCGGGGGCCTGGTGGCCCTGGCCCGGCCGGCCAGCGCCCCTGAGGTGTGGCGGGCCGTGCGGCGGGATGCCGGGGGCCACCCCTCTCCCAATGCCGGGGTGGCCGAGGCCGCCTTCGCCGCCGCCTTGGGGCTCCGCTTGGGGGGGATCAACCGCTACGGAGAGCGGGTGGAGCTGCGGCCCCCTCTCGGCACCGGCCGCCCTGCCGAGGGGGAGGACATCGGGCGGGCCGTGGACCTGTCCCGTGATGTGACCCTGATGCTGGCAGGCCTGCTCCTCGGCCTGGGGGTGGCTCTCGGATGAGGGGCGGGCTGATGGTCTGCGGCACGGCCAGCGACGTGGGCAAGACCCATGTCGTCACGGGCCTGTGCCGCTTGCTGGCCCGGCGGGGGGTCAGGGCCTGTCCCTTCAAGGCCCAGAACATGGCCCTGAACTCCTATGTGACTCCCTCCGGGCACGAGATCGCCAGGGCCCAGGGGGTCCAGGCCCTGGCTGCCGGGGCCGTGCCCGAGGCGGCGATGAACCCGGTCCTCCTGAAGCCCACCGGGGAGCGCACCAGCCAGGTGGTGGTCATGGGCCGGCCCCTCGGCCACCTCGAGGCCAAGGAGTACCAGGCGGAGAAGCCTCGCCTCCTCCAGGTGGTGCTGGACGCCCTCTCCAGCCTCCGGGAGCGGTTCGAGGTGGTGGTGTGCGAGGGCGCAGGCAGCCCGGCCGAGGTCAACCTGGAGGACATCGTGAACCTCCGGGTGGCCGGCGAGGCGGGCCTGCCCGCCGTGCTCGTCGGTGACATAGACCGGGGCGGGGTGTTCGCCTCCCTCTACGGGACCCTGGCCCTGCTGCCGCCCGGGCAGCGCCGTCTGGTCAGGGGGCTCGTCGTCAACAAGCTCCGGGGGGACCCGGTGCTCCTGGGCCCCGGCCTGGCGGACCTGGAGCGCCGCTGCGGGGTCCCCTGCCTGGGCGTCCTCCCCTTCACCCACGGCCTGTCCCTGGACGCCGAGGACTCCCTGGCCCTGGCCGGCCCCCGCCCCTCACCGGCCGGCGAGCCCGCCGGTGAGAGCCTGGACGTGGCCGCCGTCCACCTGCCCCGCATGGCCAACTTCACCGACCTGGACGCCCTGTCCATAGAGCCGGGGGTGGGAGTCCGCCTGGTCCAGACGGCCGCCGCCCTGGGGGACCCGGACCTGGTGATCGTCCCCGGGTCCAAGGCCACCGTCTCGGACCTGGCCTGGCTGCGCGGCCGGGGCCTGGACCGGGCCCTCGCCGCCGCCAGGGAGAGGGGGACGGTGGTGCTCGGGCTGTGCGGGGGATACCAGATGCTCGGCCGGGTCATCGTGGACGAGGTGGAGTCGGGAGCGGGAAAGGTGGAGGGCCTGGGCTGGCTGGACGTGGTGACCATGTTCCGCCCTGACAAGGTGACCCGCCAGCGCCGGGGCTGGAGCCGCTTCGCCGGGGCGGTCCAGAGGGTGAGCGGCTACGAGATCCACCACGGCCGGCCCGAGGCCGGGCCGGGGGCCGAGCCCTTCATCCACCTGGACGATGCCTATGGGGCCGGCCCCGAGGGAGCCGTCGACTCCTCCGGCACGGTCCTCGGCACCAGCCTGCACGGCCTGTTCGAGGAGGATGGCTGGCGGGCGGCCTTCCTCTCGGAGGTGGGCAGGCGCCGCAGGCGGAGGTTCCGGCCCGCAGGGGTGTCCTTCGACTCAGCCCGCCAGGCCCAGTTCGACCGGCTGGCGGACCTGCTGGAGGCCCACCTGGACATGGGGGCCGTGGAGGCCATCATCGAGGAGGGGGCCCGATGATCCTGCTGCTCACCAACGCCGACACCGAGATCCTGGCCCTGCGGACCCTGGCGGAGGGGCTGGGGCCCGAGCTATCCCCCTTGCGGGCGGCCAACCCGTCGGACCTGGCTGGTCCCCCGGAGCTGGAGGGGGCGGAACTGGTGATAGTGCGGCTCCTCGGGGGCAGGAAGGGTTGGGGGGGTGGGCAGCCCTTCGACGCCCTGGTGAAGGAGTGCAGGCGCCGGGGAGTGCCCCTTGTGGCCTTCGGGGGGGAGGCCGCTCCTGACGCCGAGATGGCAGCTGCCTCCACCGTGGGGCCGGAGGTGTGGTCGCAGGCCTTCGCCTACCTCTCCCAGGGCGGCCCGGCCAACCTGGAGAACCTGCTCCGCTACCTGTCCGACACCCTTCTCGGCACGTCGGCGGGCTGGGAGCCCCCGGTGGAGGTGCCGGCCGTGGGGGTGTGGGGGTCCCCCGACCTGCGCCCCGAGCGGCCCACCGTGGGGGTCGTCTTCTACCGGGCCCACCTCATCTCGGGCAATACCCAGTTCGTCGAGGACCTGTGCCGGGCCCTGGAGGAGCGGGGGACCAACCCCCTGCCGGTCTGGTGCTACTCCCTGCGCCCCCCGGTGGGGGACGAGGTGGCGGAGGTCCTGGCTGGCCATGCCGTCGATGCCGTGGTGACCACCGTCCTGGCCGCCGGCACCGCCACCGAGGAGGGCGACGGGTGGGACGCCTCGGGGCTGGCCGCCCTCGGTGTCCCCCTGGTGCAGGCGGTGGCAGCCACCAGCTCGAGCGGGGAGTGGCTGGCCAGCGGAGCGGGCCTGCGCCCCCTGGACGTGGCCATGTCCGTGGCCATACCCGAGTTCGACGGGCGCATAGTGGGCGTGCCCTTCTCGTTCAAGGAGACCGTCGACGACGGTGACGACCTGGGGTCTCCGGTGACCGCCTACCGGACCGTGGCCGACCGCACCGAGCGGGTGGCCGGTCTGGCGGCCAACCTGGCCCGGCTGGGCCGGGTGCCCCCGGGGGAGAAGAAGGTGGCCCTGGTGCTCTCCGCCTATCCCACCAGGCGGTCCCGGCTGGGCAACGCCGTGGGACTGGACACCCCGGCGTCCGTCCTGGCGTTGCTGGAGGCCATGCGCCAGGCTGGCTACCACCTGGACCGCATACCGGCCACGGGGGACGAGCTCATGGCCGAGCTGGCAGCCGCCATGGGCCCGTACGACTCGCCTGGGCTAGCCCCGGGGCAGGCGGCCGGCGCAAGTGGCCGCGCCAGGGGTGAGGAGTGGAGGCGGCATTTCGCCCAGCTTCCGCCCCGTAACCGGGCTGAGCTGTCCGAGGCGTGGGGGGAGCCCCCGGGGGAGGTCTGGGTCGATGGGCAAGACCTCGTGTTCCCTGGCCTCGACCTGGGGGGCGTGCTCGTGACCATTCAGCCCCCCAGGGGGTTCGGTGAGAACCCGGCCGCCGTTTACCACTCGCCCGACCTGGTGCCCACCCACCATTTCATCGCCTTCTACCGATGGCTGGCCGAGGGGTGGGGGGCCCATGCGGTGGTGCACGTGGGCAAGCACGGCACGCTGGAGTGGCTCCCGGGGAAGGGGGTGGGGCTGTCGGCCGCGTGCTGGCCCGACGTGGCTCTGGCCGACCTCCCCCTCGTGTACCCCTTCGTGGTGAACGACCCGGGGGAGGGTGTTCAGGCCAAGCGGCGGGCCCACGCCGTGGTGGTGGACCACCTGGTCCCCCCCCTGACCCGGGCCGACACCTACGACGACCTGGCCCGGCTGGAGACACTGCTCGACACCTACGCCCAGGTGGCTGCCCTGGACCCGGACAAGCTCCCCGCCGTGCGGGCCCAGGTCTGGGACCTCCTGGTGGACGCCGAGATCCACCGGGACCTGGGGCTGGCCCAGGCGCCCGGGGCCGGGGACGGCAGCTTCGAGGACCCTGCCTTCGACGATCTCGTGGTGCACCTGGACAGCTACCTGTGCGAGCTGAAGGACGCCCAGATCAGAGGGGGCCTGCACACCCTGGGGCAGGCCCCCGCCGGGGAGGCGGAGCTGGACCTGGTGCTGGCCCTCACCCGGCTGCCCCAGGGCCGGGTGCCCTCCCTGCGGGCCGGGGTGGCAGCTGAGCTGGGCCTCGACCTGGGCCAGGGGCGCAGGAGTGATGTGGACCGGGTGGAGGCCGAGTGCCGACGCCGCCTGGCCGCCCTGCAGGAGGCCGGGTGGCCAGAGGACCCGGGGCGCTGGCCGGCCGGGCTGGCCGGGGCCGGGGGGGACGGCGACGGGGTGCCCATCACCCTGGCCTGGGTGTGCCAGCGCCTGGTGCCTGCCCTGCGGCGCACCGGAGATGAGGTGAGCGCCGTCCTGGCCGCCCTGGAGGGGCGCCATGTCCCCTCCGGGCCGAGCGGCGCCCCCTCCCGGGGCATGGCCCATGTCCTGCCGACGGGCCGGAACTTCTACTCCCTGGACCCCCAGGCCGTCCCCTCCCCGCTGGCCTGGTCGGTGGGCCAGGAGCTGGCCCGCGAGCTGGTGGAGCGGCACCTGGCCGAGACGGGGCGCTACCCGGTCTCGGTCGGCCTGGTCGTGTGGGGGACGGCCGCCATGCGCACCGGTGGCGACGACCTGGCCGAGGCCCTGGCCCTCCTCGGGGTGCGCCCGGTGTGGGGGGAGGAGTCGGGCCGGGTGGTGGGTGTCGAGCCCATCCCGCTGGCAGAGCTGGGCAGGCCGAGGGTGGACGTGACCCTGCGGGTATCCGGCTTCTTCCGGGATGCCTTCCCCTGGGTGCTGGGCCTGTTCGACGACGCCGTCCAGCTGGTTGCGGGCCTGGACGAGCCCGAGAGCCACAACCCCTTGAGGACGGCCGGCCCCGGGGACCCGAGGGTCTTCGGCCCCAAGCCGGGGGCCTACGGCTCGGGGATCCTGCCCCTCCTGGAGTCGAGGGACTGGCGCGACGACCGGGACCTGGCCGAGGTTTACCTGGCCTGGAGCGGGTGGGGCTACCGCCGGCCCGGCCCCGGCCAGCCGGTGGCCGGGACCGCCCAACCGGATGCCATGAGGCGGCGCTTCTCCGGCATCGAGGTGGCGGTGAAGAACCAGGACAACCGGGAGCACGACATCTTCGACTCCGACGACTACCTCCAGGACCACGGCGGCATGGTCGCCACCATCCGGGCCCTGAGCGGGAAGGCGCCCCTGGCCTGGTTCGGCGACTCGGCCGACCCGTCCCGGCCCCGGGTGCGCTCGCTCTCGGAGGAGGCGGCGCGGGTGGTCCGCACCAGGGTCCTCAACCCCAAGTGGATCGCCGCCATGCAGGCCCACGGCTACAAGGGTGCCTTCGAGATGGCCGCCACGGTCGACTACCTGTTCGGCTACGACGCCACCGCCGGGGTGGCGGAGGACTGGATGTACGAGCGGGTGACCTCCGCCTACGTGGCCGACCCCGAGGTGCGGAAGTTCTTCGAGCGGTCCAACCCCTGGGCTCTCCGGACCATCGCCGAGCGCCTCCTGGAGGCCCGCCACCGGGGTCTGTGGGACGCCTCGGAGGAGGCCCTCGATGCCCTCCGCTCGGCGCTGCTGGAGGCAGAGGGCTGGGAGGAGGAGCGGGGATGAGCCCTGCGGGCGCCGGAAGCCTCGGCCGGCCCGGGGAGGAGGGGGCGAGCCCCGGCGCCGGGCCGCCGGTCTTCCCGTTCTCGGCGGTGGTGGGCCATGACGAGGTCAAGCTGGCCCTGCTCCTGGCCGCCATCGACCCCGCCATAGGCGGGGTGCTCCTGCGGGGCCAGAAGGGCTCGGCCAAGACGACCCTGGCCCGGGGCCTGGCCTCCCTCCTGCCCGGCCAGGCTCCCTTCGTGGAGCTCCCCGTGGGGGCGAGCGAGGACCGGGTGGTGGGGTCCCTGGACCTCGCCGCCGCCCTCACCGGTGGCGGTGTCCGCTTCCAGCCCGGCCTGCTGGCAGCGGCCCACGGGGGGGTCCTCTATGTGGACGAGGTGAACCTGCTTCCCGACCACCTGGTGGACGTGCTGCTGGACGTGGCGGCTTCGGGCGTCAACCGGGTGGAGCGAGAGGGGGTGTCGCACAGCCACCAGAGCCGTTTCGTGCTGGTCGGTTCCATGAACCCGGAGGAGGGGGAACTCCGCCCCCAGCTGCTGGACCGTTTCGGGCTGGCCGTCGAGGTGGCGGCCAGCCAGGACCCCGCCGAGAGGGCGGCCGCCGTCCGGCGGCGGCTGGAGTTCGACCGCTCCCCCCGGGAGTTCTCGGCCCGGTGGGAGGGGGCGGACCGGGACCTGGCCGGGCGCCTGGCTGAGGCGGCTGGCCGCGTCGGGCCCCGGCCGGGGGGGCCGGCGATGGGAGAGGCCCTCATGGAGGCGGTGTGCTCGCTCTGCGCCGACCTGGGAGCGGAGGGCCTGCGGGCCGACCTGGTCATCTGCCGGGCGGCCTCGGCCTTGGCGGCCTGGGAGGGGAGGGGCGAGGCCGGGCCTTCCGATGTCCGCCGGGTGGCAGGGATGGCCCTGGCCCACCGCCGGCGCCGCTCCCCCTTCGAGGAACCGGGCATCGATGCCGGCGAGCTGGAGAGCGCCCTGGAGAAGGCACTGGGGCCAGGGGAGGCCGGGCAAGGGGAGGACGGGCCAGGGGAGGAAGGGCCAGGGGAGGCAGGGAGCCGGGCAGGATCAGGCCCCGACGAGCGAGGGGAGGATGCCCGGCCCCAGGGGCCCGCACCGGGCGAGGGTGGAAGGGCGGATAGCGCCGGCTCTGGGGGGCCCGCGACCCCGGGCCCAGGGGTGGGGGGGGCCGGCTCCCGCCCGCCGGCGGCCCCGGGGGAGCCGGTGGTGCTCGGGCCGAGGGACCTGGGGCCGCGGAGGGGGCGCCTGACGGGCCCACCGGGCGGGCCGCCGCCGGTGGCGGGCCGGCGAGCCGGTCGGGCTGAGGGCGTGAGGCGGGGCCGGACCGTGGGGTCCAGGGAGCCCCAGGGCCCGCTGGGCTCGGTGGCCCTGGCTGCCACGGTGAAGGCGGCCGCGGGCCGGTGGGCAGCCACGGGGGGCGCAGCCGGCGAGCTGGACGTGGGTCCGGGCGACCTCCGGGAGGCGGTGCGTGAGGAGAACCAGGCCGTCCTGGTGGTGCTGGCCGTGGATGCCTCGGGCTCCATGGGGGCGCCCCGGCGCATGGAAGCGGCGAAAGGGGCGGTGCTCAGCCTCCTCCTGGATGCCTACCAACGCCGGGACCGCATCGCCCTGGTGACCTTCGGGGGTGAGGGGGCCCGCCTCGCCCTCCGTCCCACTGCCAGCGTGGAGGTGGCCCGGGCCCGGCTGGCCAGCCTCCCCACCGGGGGGCGTACGCCCCTGGCCGAAGGCATCACCACCGCCCTCCGGGTGGCCGAGGCAGGCCGGCCTGCCGGCTACCGGCCACTTCTGGTGCTGGTGTCGGACGGCAGGGCCACCGAGGGTCGTCGCCCGGGGCAGGACCCCCTGCGGGCTGCCCTGGAGGCTGCCGGGCAGGTTCGCCGCCAGGGGATGCCGGCGCTGGTCGTGGACGCCGAGGAAGGCTTCGGGGGGCTCGGGCTGGGCCAGGCGGTGGCGGACGCCATGGGGGCGGCCCATGTGGCCCTGGACCGGCTGACGGCGGGGGGGCTGGCCGGTGCCGTGCGCCAGGCACAGGGGCGGGCCCGGGGTGGGGCCAGGCCGTAGGGGCGGATAGGGGCCGGCCGGGGGGGTGAGGTTGCTCCCGATGGGGTAAGGGCCGAGGATGCCCGGCCCGGGTGAGCCTCCTGACCCCTCACGCCCACGGCAGCGGCCCTAGGGTCGGGCCACCACCATGGTCCTAGTAGTCGTCCTTGGTCTCTGCTCGGCGCTGATGCTGGCCCTGGGCTTCGTGATCCAGCAGCACGCTGCCGCCCAGGCTCCTCCCGAGGAGCGCCTGTCGTTGCGCCTGCTCCTGGACCTGGCCCGCCGGCCCCTGTGGCTGGCCGGCATCGCGGCCATGGTGGCGGGCCAGATCCTGGGGGCCACCGCCCTTGGCCGCGGCAGCCTTCCCCTGGTGGAGCCCCTCCTGGCCGCCAACCTGCTCTTTGCCCTCCCGCTCTCGGCGGCCTGGACCCGCCGCCGCCTGGGCAAGCGGGAGTGGATCGGGGCCTGCGTGCTCATTGCGGGCCTGGCCATGTTCGTGATCGCTGCCGGGCCCCAGAAGGAGCAGGCCAGCACGGTGGTGCCTGCCAACTGGTTCATCGCCGGGGCCTCCATCCTGGCCGTGGTGGGCGGGGTGACCTGGGTGGCCAAGCGCTCCGACCTGGGGGAGGAGGCAACCCTGCTTGCCACGGGGGCCGGCATCCTCTACGGGCTGCAGGACGGCCTCACCCAACGGACGCTGCTGGTGCTGGCCAACCACGGGGTGGCCGCCGTGCTGTCCACCTGGCAGCCGTACTCGCTGGTGGCGGTGGCCATCGGCGGCCTGGTGCTGGCCCAGAGCGCCTTCGAGGCCGCGCCTCTGGCCGCCTCCCTGCCTGCCATAACCATCGCCGAACCCATAACCGGGATCGGCCTGGGGGCGGGCCTGTTCTCCCAGGAGCTGCGCCTCTACCCCCTGGACCTGGCCTTCGAGCTGCTGGGTCTGGCCCTCATGATCGTGGGGGTGTTCATGGTGGCCCGCTCGCCCCTGGTGACGGGCACCAGCCGGAGCAGGGACAGGGACAAGGGGGCCGAGGAGGAGGCGGCGTGAGGGGGACACCCCCGGCCGGGGGCTGATCCTTCCGGGCCTGGCCGGCCTCACACGCCCATGGCGTGGAACCCGCCGTCCACGTGGACGATCTCCCCGGTGGTCATGGGGAACCAGTCGGACAGGAGCGCCACGCAGGCCCTCGCCACCGGGTCGGCGTCGTGCACGTCCCAGCCCAGAGGCGCACGGCCTCCCCACACGTCCTCGAAGCGCTCGAAGCCGGGGATGGAGCGGGCCGCCATGGTCCGCAGGGGCCCTGCCGCCACCAGGTTCACGCGCACCCCTTCACGAGCCAGGTCCCTCGCCAGGTAGCGGGCCAGGGACTCCAGGGCCGCCTTGGCCACTCCCATCCAGTTGTAGGCAGGCCACGCCACCGTGGCGTCGAAGTCGAGGCCGACCACCGAAGCCCGGCCTGCCTGCCGGAACAGGGGAAGGAGGGCGGCGGTGATGGCCTTGAGCGAGTAGGCCGACACGCGCAGGGCCACTGCCACGTCCTCCCATTCCGCCCGCAGGATGTCGTCTCCGAGGCAGGTGGCGGGGGCGAACCCGATGGCATGCAGCAGCCCGTCCAGCGCCCCCCAGCGCCTCCCCAGCTCGTCGGCCACCGATGCGATCTCCTCGGGGCGGGTGACGTCGAGAGCCAGCACGTCGGGGGGGCGGGGGAGCCGCCGGGCCGTGCGCTGGGTGATGGACAATCCCCGCCCGGCTCCAGTGAGCACGATGTCTGCCCCCTCCTCCTGGGCCTTGGCCGCTACCGCGTAGGCGATGGAGGCGTCGGTGAGGACGCCCGTGACGAGGATCCGCTTGCCGGTGAGGAGTGCCATCCCGGGTCCGACCCCCGCAGCGGCGGGGCGGTTACCCAGGAGGTGGCCATCGGAGCCCACCGGTGAGGCCGCCGCCCCGCTCCCGTCACAACCCTGGCGCCGGCCGGTAGCCTCGCCTCCCGTGCGAGTGGGCATCCTCGGCGGCACCGGGCCGGCCGGCCGCGCCCTGGCAGCCAGGCTGGCCTCGGTGGGAGTGGAGGTCACCCTGGGCTCCCGCTCCCTGGAGCGGGCCGGGGAGGCCGTGTCCGAGCTGACCAAGGCCTGGCCCGGTCACCAGCTGTCCCTGGAGGGAGCGGACAACTCAGAGGCAGCCCGCTGCGACATGGTGGTGGTGGCGACGCCCTGGGACGGCGCCCCCACGACGGCGGGGGCCCTGGCCGCCGACCTGGCCGGCAAGGTCGTCATCTCCATGGCCAACGCCCTGGTCAAGGTGGGCAAGGAGCTGCATCCCCTGGTCCCGCCGAGGGGCTCGGTGGCAGCGGCGGTGCAGGCTGCCGCCCCCGGGGCCCTCGTGGTGGCAGCCCTGCACCATGTGCCGGCCAAGGAGCTGGGGGACATCGCCCGGCCCGTCGAGAGCGACGTGCTGGTGTGCTCGGACCATCCTCGGGCCCTGGGCGCCACCACCGACCTGATAGCCCGCGTCCCCGGCCTCCGGCCCCTGGACGCCGGGAGCCTGGCCAACGCCGCCGCCATCGAGGCGTTCACCGGGGTGATACTCAACCTCAACATCCGCTACCGGACCAGGGCCGCCATCCGCCTCACGGGGGTCTCGCCGTGAGCCCGGAGCCTGGAGTGAGCCCGGGGGATGAAGTGGGCCCGGGGCCTGGCGTGAGCACGGCTCCCCCCATGCGCCTCTACGACACCGCCCGCCAGGCCGTGGTGCCTTTCCGGCCCGGTCCGGTCGTGACCATGTACACCTGCGGCATCACCCCTTACGACGCCACCCACATCGGCCATGCCGCCACCTATCTCACCTTCGACGTCCTCCAGCGCCGCCTGCGGGACCGGGGCCACGAGGTCCGCTGCGTGCGCAACGTGACCGATGTGGACGACGACATCCTGCGCAAGGCCCGGGAGCTGGGCGTGCACTTCCTCGACCTGGCTGCCGAGGAGATGGCGCGCTTCGACGCCGACATGAAGGCCCTCGGCCTCTTGGCGCCCTACGCCGAGCCCCGGGCCACCTCGGCCATCCCCGAGATCCTGACCGTCATCGACAGGGTGCTCCGGGCCGGCTACGCCTACCGTTCCGGGGGGGCCGTCTACTTCCGGGTGGCCGCCGACCCCCGCTTCGGCCGCATCAGCCACCTGACCCGGGAGGAGATGCTGGCCCTGGCGGCCGAGAGAGGGGGCAACCCCGAGGATCCTCACAAGGCCGACCCCTTGGACTTCGTCCTGTGGCAGCCCTCAGCGCCTGACGAGCCGGCCTGGGAGTCCCGCTGGGGCAGGGGACGGCCCGGCTGGCATATCGAGTGCTCGGCCCTGGCCATGAGGGAACTGGGGGCGACCATCGACCTCCACGGCGGGGGGGCCGACCTGGTCTTCCCCCACCACGAATGCGAGGCGGCCCAGTCCGAGGCCGCCACTGGGCAACCCTTCGTGCGCCACTGGATGCACCAGGGCATGGTCCGCCTCGACGGGGCCAAGATGTCCAAGTCGCTCGGCAACCTGGTGTTCGTGAGCGACCTGCTGAAGGACTGGGAGCCCGCTGCCGTCCGCCTGGCCATCCTCGGCCACCACTATCGCAGCTCGTGGGAGTGGGACGACCGCCTCATGCCCCGGGCCGCTGACCGCCTGGCCCGATGGCACCTGGAGCGGCCGGGCTCCGCCGTGCTGGAGCAGGTGCGCGCCCACCTGGACGACGACCTGGACATCCCAGCCGCTCTCGCCGCCATGGACGAGGCGGCGGCCGCCGGTGAGGGGGTGACGGAGGCAGCTCGCCTCCTCGGGATCTTCCCGTCCTGAAACTCCCCTCCGGTTACGCTCCTTGCCGTATGGCCGACCAGATCACCGTCACCCTGCCCGATGGCTCGCCCCGCTCCCTCCCGGCGGGTGCCACCGCAGCCGATCTGGCCGCCGCCGTGGGCCCTCGGCTGGCGGGCGCCGCCGTGGCGGCGACAGTGGACGGCGCCGAGGTGGACCTCGCCCACCCCCTTCATGACGGAGCCAAGGTGGCCATCCTCACCGCCGACTCCGAGGCGGGCCGAGCAGTGCTGCGCCACTCCACGGCCCACGTCATGGCCCAGGCGGTCCTGGACCTCTGGCCCGGCGCCCACTTCGCCATCGGGCCGGCCATAGAGGACGGCTTCTACTACGACTTCGAGCTCCCCGGCGGCGCCCGCTTCTCTCCCGACGACCTGCCCCGGATAGAGGCGCGGATGCGGGAGATCGTGGGCGAGGGCCAGAGCTTCGTGCGCGAGGAGCACACGATCGAGGAGGGCCTGGCCCTTTTCCGCGACCAGCCCTACAAGCGGGAGATCATCGAGGGGGTCGCCCACCCCGCAGGTGAGGACGACCCCGGGGCGGCGGCCGCCGAGCCCGCGCCGGTGGGCACCGGGGGTATCAGCACCTACCGCAACTCCTCGGGGTTCGTGGACCTTTGCCGCGGCCCTCACGTCCCGTCCACCGACCGGCTGGGGGCCTTCAAGCTGCTGCGGGTGGCGGGCGCCTACTGGCGGGGAGACGAGCGCCGGCCCCAGCTGCAGCGGATCTACGGCACGGCCTGGGAGTCCGACAAGGCGCTGGGGGAGTACCTGCGGCGGCTGGAGGAGGCCGAGGAGAGGGACCACCGCCGCCTCGGGGCCGAGCTGGACCTGTTCCACTTCCCTCCCGAGCTGGGGCCGGGCCTGGCCGTCTTCCATCCCAAGGGGGGTCTGGTGCGCCGGATCATGGAGGACTACTCCCGCCAGGAGCACGAGGCCGCTGGCTACGAGTTCGTCTACACGCCCCACCTGTCCAAGGCAGGGCTCTTCGAGACCTCCGGCCACCTGGAGTGGTTCGCAGACTCCATGTACCCGGCCATGAAGGTGGAGGGGGCGTCCTACTACCCCAAGCCCATGAACTGCCCCATGCACGCCCTCATCTACCGGGCCCAGACCCGCTCCTACCGGGAGCTGCCCCTGCGCCTGTTCGAGCTGGGGACCGTCTACCGCTTCGAGCGGTCAGGGGTGCTGCACGGCCTGTTGAGGGCGCGAGGGTTCACCCAGGACGACGCCCACATCTTCTGCACCCCCGACCAGCTGGGCGACGAGCTGGCCAGCCTGCTCGCCTTCGTGCTGCGCCTGCTGCGCACCTTCGGCTTCGAGGAGTTCGAGGCCGACCTCTCCACCCGGCCCGAGCGCTTCATCGGGGAGCCAGCGGAGTGGGACCGGGCCGAGGCCGCCCTGGCCGGGGCGCTGGACCGCTCCGGCCTCGAGTACCACCTCGCCGAAGGGGAGGGGGCCTACTACGCCCCCAAGATCGACGTCCACGTGAGGGACGCCATAGGACGGCGCTGGCAGATCGCCACCCTGCAGGTTGACTTCCAGGAGCCGGCCCGGTTCGAGCTGGCCTACACGGGCCCCGACAACGCCCTGCACCGGCCACACATGATCCACCGGGCGCTGTTCGGCTCGATCGAGCGCTTCCTGGGTGTGCTCCTCGAGCATTACGCCGGGGCTCTTCCCACCTGGCTCTGCCCGGTCCAGGCTCGCGTGCTCCCGGTGCGCGACGACCACCGCGCCTACGCCGAAGAGGTGCGCTCCCAGCTCGGGCGGGCGGGCCTGCGGGCCGACCTGGTGGAGGCGGGAGAGCCGTTGGGGGCCAGGATCCGCCGGGCCAAGCTGGAGAAGGTCCCCTACGTGCTCGTGGTGGGGGACGAGGACGTGGCGGGGGGGACGGTGGGTGTGAACGCCCGGGGCTCTGAGCGGCCCCGGCGGGGAGTCCCCGTCGCCGAGCTGGCGGACAAGGTGGCCGAGGAGGTGGCGCTGCGCCGGCCGGCGCCGGCCTGGGGATGAGCCTGGAACGCCTCTGGGCCGGCTGGCGGATGCCCTATGTGGCCAGCGCCGCCAAAGGGGGCGCTCAGGGCACGAGGGGGTCGGGCTGCGTCCTTTGCCGGATACTCGAGAGCGGAGAGCCCGACCGAGCCACCTATGTGGTGTGGAGGGGTGAGCGCTGTGCCGCCGTGCTCAATGCCTTCCCCTACACGAGCGGCCACCTGATGGTGCTCCCCATCCGGCACGTCGGGGACCTGGCGGACCTCGACCCGTCGGAGGCGGGCGAGCTGTGGCAGGGGATGACGCGGGCCGTGACGGCCCTGCGCCGGGCCTACCAGCCCGAGGGCATCAACCTGGGGTTCAACTTCGGGCTGGTGGCGGGGGCGGGTGTCCCCGACCACCTGCACGCCCACGCCCTTCCCCGCTGGAACGGTGACACCAACTTCATGACCACCATCGCCGAGGCCCGTGTTCTCCCCGAGGCGCTGCCCGACACCTGGGAACGGGTGCGGAGGGCGTGGCCGGGAGACGGCTCCTCCGGCGACGCGGCGCCTCCCCGGCACGGGTGAGCGTGCCGGGCGGGTCCTCGCCCGAGGAGCCCGCCGACGACCCTCAGCTGCGGCGGCGCAGCGGGTTGCGATCCAGGCAGGACACGCAGGCCCTGGCGGTGGGGAGGGCCTCCAGCCGCTCCCGGGGGATGGGCCGCCCGCATCGCTCGCAGACTCCGTAGGTGCCGGCGTCCACCCGGGCCAGGGCCTCCCTCACGTCCTGCAGGTGCCTGCGCGCCGAGGCCAGCAGAGCGACCACCCTCTCCCGGTCGTGGGAGCTGGTCGCCCCCTCGGCGTCCTCGTCGTCGAAGGTCACCTCGGTCTCGAGATCGGCACCCATGGCCTCGAGCTCGCCGGCCAGCTCGGCCACCCGGGCCTCGGCCTCCAGCTGCTCGCGCACGAGCAGGTCGGCAGCAGCGGGCGCCTCAGCCGCCTCGTCTGCCGGGTAAAGGGTCTGGGTCATCGAACCTCCGTCGTGTCTTCTCGGGACCGACATAACGCTGATCGTCCCGTATTGTTCCCGCCTCACTTCCCTATCCCATCGTCAGGGGCAGGGCCGGGGTTGAGCCCCGGCTGGCCCGTCCCTCCTGCAGCTGGCGCCGGGCCCGGCCCCAGGCTTCGCCCCACCTTCCCACCCTCCCATCGACCCTCTCCGTGCCTCAGCCCTGCTTCTCGGCCAGGAAGGGGCCAAGGAAGAGGGCCTGCATGTCGCTCGCGAGGTAGTCCGCCACGGCCTCGGCCGGGCGGTGGACGATGGGCTCGCCCCGCAGGTTGAAGCTGGTGTTGAGGACCACCGGCACCCCGGTGCGCCGCTCGAAGCAGGCCAGCAGCCGGTAGAAGAGCGGGTCCAGGTCCTGCCTCACGCTCTGCACCCGCCCGGTGCCGTCCACATGGCAGACGGCCGGGATCCGCTCCCGTTGCTCGGGGCGCACGGGCAGGACCAGGAGCATGAACGGGCTGTAGCGGTAGTCGCTGAACCAGGCCGGGCCGCGCTCGTGCATCACGGCAGGGGCGAAGGGGCGGAACCATTCCCGCCGCTTGACCCGGGCGTTCACCACGTCCCTGGTGTCGGGCCGCCGTGGGTCGGCCAGTATCGAACGCGACCCGAGGGCTCTCGGCCCCACCTCGGCCCGTCCTTGGAACCAGCCGATGACCTTCCCGTCGGCGAGAAGTCCGGAGGCGGCATCGGCGGGATCATCCACCCGCCTGAACTCGACCCCCGCCTGACGCAGGGCTCCGGCCAGTTGCTCCTCGCGGTATGAGACGCCCCACAAAGCGTGCTCCATGACCCAACTGCGGGGATGACCGAGGTGGTGGTGCCAGGCCCACAGGGCGGCGCCGAGGGCGTTGCCGGCGTCGGAGGAGGCGGGCTGGACGAATATGTCGGTGAACCCCGCCTCGGCGGCCAGCCTGGCGTTCATTACGGAGTTGAGGGCGACGCCGCCGGACAGGCACAGGTTGGTGGTGGTGCTCATGGACCTGAGCACTCTCCCGACATGGAGGCCGGTCCGTTCCGTCAGGTCCTGGATGGCAAAGGCCAGGTCCTTGTCCCGCTCGGTCAGGGCCGACTCCGGCACCCGGGGCTGGCCGTAGCGGTCGAGGAACCGCTGCGACACCGGGATCTTGCCCTCCACCTGGTAGGCGAACCAGGACAGGTCGACCCGGAACAGGCCTCCCGGCTCGGTCGTCACGAGCTGGTCCAGGTCCTTCACGAGGCGATCGGACCCATAGGGGGCAAGGCCCATCACCTTCCCCTCGTCGGCGTTGGGCCGGAAGCCCAGGAACCAGGTGAGGGCCGTGTACACCTCGCCCAGGCTGTCGGGGTTGCGCAGCTGGCGGAGGGTGCGCAGGCGGCTGCCCTCACCCAGGGAGAGGGTGGTGGAGAGGAAGTCTCCCCCCCGGTCCAAGGTGAGCACGGCTGCCCGGTCGAAGGGGCTGGCGAAGAAGGCAGCTGCGGCGTGGGCGTCGTGGTGGCCCACGTGCAGCATCCGGCCCCTGTACCCCCAGCGACGGCGGAAGGCCAGCTCCTTGGACACCAGGCGCCCATCGGTGTAGGTCTGGGCGGCCAGGCGCTTGACCGACCGGCGTCCAAGAGCGTCCAACGCCCCTCGCCCCCAGTCCAGCGCCGGCCGCTGGGCCACCGCCACCAGGTCCACCTCGGCCATGCCCAGGCCGGCGGCAGCCAGGCAGGACCCTATGGCCGAGTGGGGAAAGGCCTTGGTGTGGCGGTCCCGGTTGAACCGCTCCTCCTCGCCCAGGGCGACCAGCTGGCCGTCGACGAGGAGGGCGGCTGCCGTGTCGTGGCTGAAGCAGTTGATGCCGAGGATGGCGGTCACGAAGGGGTGACTCTAGGCGGGAGCGGGGGACCGGCGGGGTCCAGGAAGCCCCTCTCGCTCCTTGTCCCTGCCCCTGGTCCTGCCGGGCCCGTGTCGGCGGATGACGGCCTCGGCGAGGGCCCGGTCAGCTGCCACCAGGTGAACGGTCGAGCGGGCGGCCAGGGCCGCAACCTCCTCCACGGAGCCCTTGAGGACCCCAAGGGCATGGAAGCGGACCAGCTCGTTCACCAGGGCGCTCACCCCCCAGGCCAGCGCCGTGGCCGGCTCGCTCCGTCGGACCACGCCCCGGTGCTGGCCCTCGGTCAGGACCCTGGTGGTGTCGCGGGCGTGGACCTCCAACGTGGCCGGGCAGGGAGGCTGGGCACCACGGCGGGGTACGGAGTTGAGGGAGCCGTACAGGTGGTAGTGCTGAGCCACGTAATGGACCGCCACCCGGGACCCCACGTAGATCTGCTCCAACGGGTCGTCCAACCCTTCGATGGCCTGCCCCTGGGCCCGGCGCAGCTGGAGCTGGACCTCCTTCACCAGCTCGGCCACCAGGGCCTCCTTGCTGGGGAAGTACCAGTAGAGGAGCCCTTTGGCCACGCCGGCCCGGGCCGCGATGTCGCTGACCCTTGCCCCGGCATAGCCCCGCTCGGCCAGGAGGTCGGCAGCATGGCGCAGCAGCTGGGCCCGCCTGTCCTCTCCCGGGGGGGCCTCGCGCCGGGACTCCCTGCTGGGGGCTGGTTCCGTTGCCACCACTGTTGACACCTCCCGGCAGTGAGTGTGGCGGACCGGCCGGAGAAGGTCAACAACGAGCTCGGCATCCCCCCGGCGGTTGCCCGGCCACTTGACCGCCGGTCAAGCAGGGGTTACGTTGCCGGCAGGGCGCCTGCCCCGCACATGCCAGTGACGGAGGGGATCATGGCCGAGTCCGCACCGCTCCAAAGGCCCGAGGCCGAGTCTCACCGGGGCGTGCCGCCTTCAGGTGGAGGGAGGGCGGGCCGTCACCCCCTTTCGTGGATGTGGTCCCGCCAGCTCGATGAGTACCCCGGCCGGGCGAGCCGCTTCATCTATCTCGCCATCGTCGTGGTGGCCACGGTTGTCCTCTACTACGAGCTGTACGTGGGCGGGGGAGCGGCTCCGCTGATCCTGGCCCACTACCACATGTCGTTCAGCTTCTACGTCTACATCCTGGTGGTGAGCAACGCCGTGGGGGCGTTCTCCTCCATCGTCGCCGGCCTTGGCGATCGCTACGGGCGGACCAACCTCGTCGTGTACGGCCTTCTCGTGACCGGGCTCCTGACCCTGGTGGCCGTGCCCAACGCACCGAACCAGTGGGCCTATGCCGTGGAGGTGTCTGCCATCGGGTTCGTGGAGGGCATCATCCTGGTGGCCACCCCCGCCCTGGTGCGGGATTTCTCTCCTCAGCTGGGGCGGGCCTCGGCCATGGGCTTTTGGACCCTGGGCCCCGTGGTGGGCAGCCTCGTCGTGGCCGTGGTGGCCAACCAGACGCTTGGCTATTACCACGACTGGGAGAGCCAGTACGTGATATGCGGGATCGTGGGCCTGGTCATGTTCCTGGTGGCCTTCGTCGGGCTCCGGGAGCTGTCCCCAGCCCTCAGGGACCAGCTCATGGTCTCCCACCGGGACCTGGCTCTCGTCGAGGCCCGGGCCAAGGGCCTGGACATCGAGTCCATCCTGCGCCATCCCTGGCGCCAGATGCTTCATGCCGACGTCGTGGGCTCAGCCTTCGGGATCTCGGTGTTCCTGCTCATCTACTACGCGGCCGTGGGGTTCTTCACCATCTACCTGACGGCCAACTTCGGGTTCAGCACGGCCCAGGCCAACGGCATCCTCACCTGGGACTGGGCCGTGGACGCTGGCGCCTTGATCGTGGTGGGCCTGCTCTCGGACTGGTCCCGGGTGCGAAAGCCCTTCATGGTGGCAGGGGCCTGCGGGACGCTGGCGATGATCCTGGTCCTCCTCTTCCAGACCGCCCACACCCGCACCACCGGCTACTACACCCTGGTCTGGGAGATCTCTCTCCTGGCCCTGTTTCTGGCCATGGCCTATGCCCCCTGGATGGCAGGCTTCACCGAAACCGTGGAGGCTCGCAACCCGGCCCTCATGGCTACGGGGCTGGCCGTGTGGGGCTGGATCATCCGCATCGTCATCGCTGTCTCGTTCATCTTCCTGCCGCTCGCCGTGACCAGCGTCAGCCCGCTGGTCGACGATGCCCCGGTGGCAGCCAAGGCCCAGGCCATGCTGAAGACGGATCCCAACCTGAAGGTGGTGCTGGCCCACCCCCGCCTGTTCGCCCAGCTCTCGAGGTACCCTCCTCACGCCATCCCCCCTTCCCTCCTCAAGAGGGCCGTCGCTGAGGTAGGCCTCCCCCGCCTCGAGGCGGTGGCCGCCGACACCAGGCTCAAGGGTGAGCTGGCCTACCTGAGGTCCCATGCCGCTGCGCTGGCCAGGGTCAAGCGGGCTGCTGCGGCGACACCGTCCCAGTGGCAGCTGTGGTTCGAGGTGTGCGCGGCGGGCGTGGTGGCCTTCATGGCGCTCATCTTCGTGATGGTGGGCCGGTGGAGCCCTTCCCGGGCCCGGGCGGACCAGGAGGCTCACGACCGCCGGGTGGGCGAGGAGCTGGCCCGGCTGCGGGCCGGCGGCTAGGGCTCCCGCTTGGGTAGCCGGGAGACCAGGTTGGGAGGCAGCACGTCGTAGTGGTCGTGGGCCACCGAGAAGCTTCCCCGCCCGCCGGTGAGCGAGCGAAGGTCTATGGCGTAGCGGACGATCTCCGAGGTGGGCACCAGGGCCACGATCGTCTGCTGGCCGTCGGGTTCCACCTCGGTTCCCTGCACCCGCCCCCGGCGGGAGTTGAGGTCCCCCAGGACATCGCCCTGCAGCTCGGCAGGGATGGTGACGCGCAGCAGGGAGATGGGCTCCAGCACGACGGGCTGGGCCTTGGCCAAGGCCTCCTTGAAGCCGAGGCTCCCGGCCATCTTGAAGCTCATCTCGGACGAGTCCACGCTGTGGTACTTGCCGTCGTCGCAGACGACCTTGACGTCCACCACCGGGAAGCCGTGGGCCCCTCCTGAGGCCATGGCCTCGGCAACGCCCTTCTCGACCGCCGGGATGAACTGGCGGGGAATGGCGCCACCCACGATCTTGTCCTCGAACACGAAGCCCTCCCCGCGGGGGAGGGGCTCGATCCGCAGGTGGCACACCCCGAACTGCCCGTGCCCACCGGTCTGCTTCTTGTACTTGCCTTCGGCCTCCGCCGGCGTGGTGATGGTCTCCCGGTAGGGGACGAGGAGGTCCTCCACCTCGACATCCACCCCGAACTTGCGGTGCAGGCGCTCACAGGCCACCGAGAGGTGGGTCTCCCCGTTGCCCGAGAGCACGGTCTGGTGGGTCTCGTCGTCCCGTCGCACCACGAGGGAAGGGTCCTCGTCCTGCAGCTTGTGGAGGGCCGTCATGAGCTTGTCCTCGTCCCCCTTGGACCGGGGCCGGATGGCGATGGACAGCACGGGCTCGGGACGGGGGGGAGGGGCCAGGACCACGGGCGTGCCCTTGGGTGCCAAGGTGTCACCGGTGGCCGTGTCCGAGAGCTTGGCCACGGCTACCAGGTCACCCGCAGGCGCGTCGGGAACGGGCTCCTGGTCCTTGCCGCGCAAGGTGAACAGGGCGTGCAGGCGCTCGTCCACCTTGGTGCGGGGGTTGGTGAGCACGGTGTCGGGCCGGATGGTCCCGGAGAGCACCTTGAGCAGCGAGACCTTGCCCACGTAAGGGTCGGCCAGGGTCCGGTACACCATGGCCAGGGGCTCGCCAGCGGGATCGGGCCTCACCTCCATCTCCTTGTCCCCGGCCCGCACCCGGACCGGAGGGCGGTCGACGGGGGAGGGCCCGATCTCGCACAGGAAGGTGGCCAGCCGGTCCACGCCGATCCCTAGCGTGGCCGAGCCGCACACGACGGGGAAGACGGATGCCGATGCCACCCCGTGGGCCAAGGTGTCCTCCAGCTCCTTGGGGCTGGGTACGTCCCCCTCCAGGTACCTCTCCATCAGCTCGTCGTCGGCCACCACGATGCCCTCCACCAGTGCCTCCCGGACCTGGTGCTCCTGGGCCTCCATGTCCTGCGGAATGGGTCCGCTCCTCGCCGGCCTCCCCCGCCCGGTTGCGCTGGGTGGCTCCTCGTAGAGGATGGCGGTGTCCGACAGCAGGTCGGCGATCCCCCGGAACTCGGACTCCTCGCCCACGGGCAGCTCCAGGGGGGCGATCCCCGACCCGAAGCGCTCCCGTAGCTGGTCCAGGGTGCGGGAGAAGCTGGCCCGCTCCCGGTCGCACTTGTTGACGAACACGATCCGGGGCAGGCCCAGGTCAGCGGCCATCTTCCAGTAGCGCTCCGCCTGCACCTCGACCCCGTCCACGGCGCTCACCACCACCACGGCCAGGTCGACAACGGACAGGGCGGCAGCTACGTCACCGCCGAAGTCGGCGTAGCCAGGCGTGTCTATGACGTTCACCTTGTGCCCGTCCCACTCGAAGGGGGCCAATGCGAGCGAGAGCGACAGCCCCCGCTTGTGCTCCTCGGGCTCGAAATCCGTCGTGGTCGTCCCGTCCTCGACCCGGCCCATGCGGGTTATGGCCCCGGCTGCGTACAGGAGGGCCTCGGCCAGCGTGGTCTTGCCTGCCCCCCCATGGCCGATCAGGGCCACGTTGCGGATCCTCGCTGGCGGGAAGCTCTTCACCGGCACCTCTCCCTGGTTGGTCACAGGTGACCGTGGTCACCACGGCTCGCGATAGGGGCAGCCTACTCAGGGTCGGGTGGTAGCGTGAAGGGGTGTTCGACGCCCGCTGGAGGGCTGCCGTGGAGCGGGGCACGGCCCCGGTGAGCGCGGTGCTGCGCCGGACGCGGGTGACCGCCAACCAGCTGACCGGGCTGGGCCTGGCGCTCGCCGTCGTGGCCGCCGTCGTGATCGCCACCGGTCACCTGGTGGCAGGGGCGCTCCTGGTAGGCGTGTGCGGTCTTCCCGACCTCCTCGACGGCCCTGTGGCCAAGGCCACCGACACGGTCTCGGTGCAAGGGGCGTTCTTCGACTCCGTGGCGGACCGGGTGACCGACTCGCTCCTCCTCGGGGGCGTGGCCTGGTACCTGTCCGGGCAGGGCCAGGGGCACCTGGCTGTGCTCCCCCTCGGCGTGCTGGCTGCCACCATGCTCGTGTCCTACGTGCGGGCCAAGGCCGAGTCCCTCGGGCTGTCGGCCAAGGGAGGCCTGATGGAGCGGGCCGAGCGCCTCATCGCCCTGGGCACAGGGCTCATCGTGCAGCCCTTCTTCCCCCTGCTCGTGCCCATGCTGTGGGCCATGCTGGGTCTCACCGTGGCCACCGCCGGACAGCGTTTCATACGGGTCTGGCGCCAGGCCCCGGCCGCCGCCCGGACCAGCCAGGACGCCCGCCAGGCCGGGGTCTGGCGCCCCGGCCGGGTGGAGTCGCGCTGGCGGGCGTGGAGGGAGGCCGCCGCAGCCCGCGCCGCCGCCTCTCGTGCTGGCAGCGCAGCCGGGGAGACCTGGCGCCCAGCATCCTGGTGGCCGGAGCGGCGCCCCGGTGCCGGGCGGGTGGAGTCCCGCTGGCGGGCCCGGCGCTCCGGCGACCCTGTCGAAAGGTGGTTGGCCCGCCGGCAGCGCCTGGGTGCCGGGGGACGCCCCCGCCCGCAGCGGGGTTCCCACGGCGAGAGCCCCTGACCCAGGGTCTCAGGCTCCGGGGTGGCCATGGCGGCGGACGGCCCGCGAGAGCGCCTGACGTTCCTCGCCTATCGGGCCGCTTCGGCAACCGCCCGGCGCCTACCCCCATGGGTGGGGGCGGCCGAGCTGGGGGCGCTGGCGATGGCGGCGGCCATGCCCCGCCGGCGTCGCCTGGTGGGGAGCCACCTGCAGAGGGTGTCGGAGGGGCGGCTGGCTGGGCCAGCCCTCTCCTTGGCCGTGCTGCGGGCCTTCGTGTCGTACGGCCGGTACTGGAGGGACTCCTTCCGCCTCCCGGGGATGGGCAGGGAGGAGCTCGAGGCCCACGTCAGCTTCGAGGGCTTCGAGAACCTGCAGGCTGGTTTGGACCGGGGCCGGGGGGTGATCCTGGCCCTGCCTCACCTGGGGAGCTGGGATTACGGAGGGGCCTGGCTGGCCGCCATCGGCCACCCCATGACGGTGGTGGTGGAGCCGCTGCCGGGGGAGGGGCTGAGCGAGTGGTTCTATGCCCGGCGCCGGGCCATGGGCCTCACCGTGGTGCCGCTCGGGCCCAAGGCGGTGCGCGAGGTCCTGGCCTGCCTGAAGGAGGGCGGTGTAGTGGGCCTGGTGAGTGACCGGGACCTCGGGGGTGGAGGAACCACGGTCAGCTTCTTCGGAGAGCAGACGACCCTCCCTGCCGGCCCCGCCACCCTGGCCCTGCGCACGGGAGCCACTCTGCTTCCCGCGGCCGTGATCGACCTTCCGGGGGGGCGTCATCACGCCATCCTGCGGCCCCCCTTGGACACGACCCGTCGGGGACCTGTGCACCAGGACGTGAGCCGCATAACCGCGGCCCTGGCCGGCGAGATGGAGGCCCTGATCCGGCGGGCCCCTGAGCAGTGGCACCTGTTCCAGCCCAACTGGCCGAGCGACCCCAGGTAGGAGCCCGGGGGTGGGATTGCGGCGGGTGGGCTACCCGGCAGGAGCGGAGAACACGAAGGTCCCCCAGTTGGGGAGGAAGTCCCGGTAGCTCTGGGGCGAACGGGCCGGGCTCCCTGTTCCGTCGGGGAGCCCGGCCCGGGCCGCCACGCTCAGGCCGTGAGCCCGCGCCGCCTCCAGGCCAGGGCCAAAGCCCCCGCTCCCCCCAGGAGAGCAGCGCCTCCCACGCCGAACAGCCCGGCGTCCTGCAGGCCGGCGGTGCTGCCTCCGCCGGTGGCCGGCGCCCCGCTGGGGACGGCGGTCACCGAGCTGGTGGCGGTGCATGCCTTGGTGATGTTCCCGGCGTCAGTGGTGAGGGCCGGGATGTTCACCTGGCCCGAGGCAGCCTGCTGCAGCTGGGCGAGGAAGGTCCCCACGGCAGCCTTCACGGCCGGGGAGGCCGAGGCCGACTCTGCCTGCATCTGCGCTGCCACCTGGCTCACGGCGCTCTTCAGCTTCGAGGGGTTCGATGCGGCCGCCGTGAGCTGGGACTGGAGCGTGGATAAGGTCGCCGTGAGCTTCTGGCATGAGGGGCTCATGTTGCCCGACTGGGCGCTGGCTACCCCGCCCCCAGCCAGGACCAGAGCCCCGGCCCCCACCATGAGGCCTGCTGTGCCTACGAGGATCCGATGCACCCTGTCCTCCTCTGTTGGTGACTCGGTTGGTGAGATGTAACCACTCCCCCTGGACGTCATGGTATGCCATTTGGGGACGCAGGGGGTGATGTCCGGCCGTAGATTCCCCGTGTGCCGTTCTCCTGTCTTTCTCACCTGGAGTGCTCCCGATGCCGTGCCACCTACGACGCCGGCCAGGTCCAGGGCACCTGCACCTGCGGGGCGCCCCTCCTGGCCCGCTACGACCTGGCCAAGGTGGGGGCCTCGCTCGACCCCAAGGCCCTGGATACCACCCAGCGTGGGCTGGACCTGTGGCGCTACCACGAGCTGCTGCCTGTCCAGGACCCGGAGGCCGTCGTGAGCCTTGGCGAGGGGATGACACCCCTCCTCCCGCTCCGGGCCATGGGGGAGCGCCTCGGGGTCGAGCGGCTGCTCATGAAGGATGAGGGCCTGGTCCCGACGGGCACCTTCAAGGCCCGGGGGGCGACGGCAGGGGTCTCCCGGGCCAGGGAGCTGGGGGTGACCGGCGTGGCCATGCCCACCAACGGCAACGCCGGGGCGGCATGGGCCCTGTACTCGGCCCGGGCCGGCCTGCCGTGCCTGATCGCCATGCCCACGGGGGCCCCGCAGGTGGCCGCTGCTGAGTGCGTGGCCGCCGGAGCCGAGCTCTATCTGGTCGACGGGCTCATCGGTGACGCCGGCCACCTGGTGGCCGCGGCCCTGGAGGGGCGGCCTGGCTACCAGGACGTCGCCACCCTCAAGGAGCCCTACCGCCTCGAGGGCAAGAAGACCATGGGGATCGAGATCGCCGAGCAGCTGGGCTGGAGCCTGCCCGACGTGATCGTGTACCCGACGGGTGGGGGGGTGGGCATCATAGGCATCCACAAGGCCCTCCTCGAGCTGGCCGAGCTGGGGTGGGTGACAGGGCCCCTACCACGCCTGGTGGCGGTGCAGGCGGCTGGCTGCGCCCCTATCGTGCGGGCCTTCCAGCAGGGCGCCCGGGCCAGCGAGCCATGGCCGGAGCCGAGCACGGTTGCCTTCGGGATCAACGTGGCCAAGGCTCTCGGGGACTTCCTGGTCCTGGACGCCCTGTACTCCACGGGGGGGACGGCGGTGGCGGTGAGCGACGAGGATCTCCTCGCCGACCAGAGGGAGCTGGCCCGGGCAGAGGGCTGCTTCGTCTGCCCCGAGGGAGCTGCCTGCTTCTCGGCCGTCCGCCAGCTCCGCAAGCAGGGATGGCTTTCCGCTCACGACCAGGTGGTGGTGCTGAACACCGGCACCGGCCTCAAGTACCCGGGGACGGTGAAGGTCGAGGCACCGGTCCTGGCCCCGGACCAGGCCATACCCTCTCCCGGGCCCCGCCAGGCGCCCTGATCACCCCCTCGAGCCAGCCCGGAGCTGCCTCTTGGGCCAGGTGCCACCCGGTCCTCCCACGAGGCTCTGCGGCCGAGCACAATGGGCCGCGTGAGCGTCACCGTTGTCGACCACCCGCTGGCAGCCACCATGGTCCGCTCCCTGCGGGACCACCGCACCCCTCCGGCCCTGTTCCGGGTGGTGGCCAAACGCCTGTCCCTGGTGCTGGCCCTGGAGGCCACCCGGTCCCTTCCCACCCGGCCCCTGGGGGTGGAGACCCCTCTGGCCGAGGCCGACGGCAGGGCCCTGGACGTGGCGCTCGTCGCCGTGCCGATCCTCCGGGCCGGGCTCGGGATGCTGGAGGCGGTCACCGAGCTCCTGCCAGAGCTGGCCGTGGGCTACATCGGCCTGGAGCGGGACGAGGCCACCTTCGAGCCCTCGGCCTATTACACCAAGCTCCCTGACATGGCCGGGGCCTGGGTCCTGCTGCTCGACCCCATGCTGGCCACGGGGGGTTCAGCGGCGGCAGCGGCCTCGGCCCTGGCCCGGGAGCACCCCGCTCACATCACCCTGCTGTCGGTGGTGGCTGCCCCCGAGGGCATCGAGAGGTTGTCCCGCCAGCATCCCGAGGTGGACATCGTCACCGCCGCCGTGGACAAGGGGCTCAACGACCGGGCGTACATCGTCCCGGGGCTGGGGGACTTCGGGGACCGGCTCTTCGGCACCTGAAGCGGCCCATCCCGGTCGGGGCGGCGGGACAGAAGGTCCCGGCTGTGACGCCTAGGGTCGCTCGGCGATCTCGGCCACCAGGCCCCCAGTGAGGCGGACCAGCTCGGCTGGGGTGGTGGGGAAGACGGCATGGGGGGTGCCCGCAGCAGCCCAGAGCATCTCGTAGCGCTCCAGGTCGGCGTCGATGACGGTCGTGAGGGGCCGGTTGTGGGCAACAGGAGGTACCCCGCCGGCGGCATAGCCGGTGAGCTGCTTCACCGCCTTGGCGTCCACGGTGGAGACGGGGGAGCCGAGGCAGGCCCCGAGGCGGTCCAGGTCCACCCGGTTGGCTCCCGAGGCGATGGCCAGGACCGGCTGGTCGCCGGCCAGGAACACCAGGGACTTGGCAATCTGGGCCACGCTCGTGCTCACGGCGGCAGCCGCCTCGGTGGCGGTGCGGGTGCTGGAGGGAAGCTCCCTCACCTGGCCGGCGGCTCCCAGCCGGCGGAGGGCCTCTTGGACTCGCTCTGCCTTGGGGTGCATGGAAGTGGTCTACCCGACGGGGACCTCGGCCGGTCCCGGCACCCGCGTAGGCTCCAGGCCCGCCCGACGGGCAGCGGCCGCCAGCCACCGGGCGTCCCGCAGCGCACAACCGGCCGTGTCGTTGTTGAGGAAGGCGTAGACCTCCGCACCGGGGGGCCACAGGCTGGCCAGCCGCCCTGCCCAGGTGGCGAGGGACCGCCGCCCGTAGCACGGCTCGGGCCGGGCCCGGCCGGCGTGGAGGCGGACGTAGCCCCACCCTGCCGTGGGCCAGAGCGGCGTGGCCGGTCCGCGGTTGTCGGCCAGGCACAGGGCCACCCCCCGGGCCTCCAGGAGCTGTGCCAGCTCAGGCACCGCCCAGGAGGGGTGGCGGGGCTCCACCACCACCTTGACCCCAGCGGGGAAGCAGGCCAGGGTGGCGTCCAGGGCTCCCAGGTCGGCGGACAGGTTGGGCGGCAGCTGGAGGAGGATCGGCCCCAGCTTGGGGCCGAGGCCCCCGGCCCGTTGCAGGAACCGGGCCACGGGCTCCTCAGGTGAGCGGAGGCGGCGCACGTGGGTGAGGTAGCGGCTCATCTTCACCGCCATCACGAAGTCAGGCGGGGTCCGCTCCGCCCATTCCTCGAAGGTGGCCCGTTCCGGGAGCCGGTAGAAGGGGTTGTTGGCCTCCACGGCCTGGAAGCGGGCGGCGTAGTGCTCCAGCCAACGGGCCTGGGGGAGGCCCTCGGGGTAGAGCCGGCCACGCCAGTGGCGGTACTGCCATCCGGAGGTGCCGATTATGAGGGCCATGGGCTACCTATCCTGGCAGGCAGACCCCAGCGCCAGGAGGGAGCCCATGCGCACTGCACTCGGCAAGGTCCTCGCCCCGGTGGCCGTGGTGGCCCTGGGCATGGGACTGGCGGCCTGTGGCAGCAAGTCCACGCCCCCCGCCTCGTCCGTCCCCTCGTCCTCCACCCCGTCATCGACGCCGCCCTCGTCAACGGCCTCGTCGGTGCCGGCTTCGTCGGCCTCGGCCGTGGCGGTCAAGATCGAGTCCTCCAAGTACGGCAAGATCCTGGCCACGGGCACGGGGCGGACCCTCTACATCCTGTCCTCGGACACCCCCACCAAGTCCACCTGCACGGGGGGCTGCTTCTCCATCTGGCCACCCCTCTTGGTGACCAAGCCTCCCAAGTTCGGCCCCGGGCTGTCGGCCACCCACTTCGGGCAGTTCAAGCGGTCCTCGGGCCACCAGCTGACCTACTACGGCCACCAGCTCTACACCTTCTCGGGAGACAAAGGGCCCGGCCAGACCCATGGGGAGGGGATCAAGTCGTTCGGCGGCACCTGGACGGTGATCTCGGTCTCCGGCAAGGCGGTGACCAAGTCGTCCTCGTCCTCGTCCGGCTACGGCGGAGGGTACTGAGCGAGCCTCATGCCTGCCCGGGCCGCCGGCGCACCTCGTGGGGTGCACCCGTGCTGCCCCGGCTCACGCCCACCAGGCCGGCGTGGCGCGGGTCGACCTTGAGGACCCGGTCCAACCCCGGCCCGGCCGCCTCCAAGCCGCCATCGACGACCACGGCCTCCCCGGTGACGAAGCCCGCCTCGGCCGAGGCCAGGAAGGCCACCACCCTGGCCACGTCGGCGGGCTGGCCGGCCTCGGGCCAGGGCTGGACCCGGCCCAGGAGCGGGCCCAGGTCCTGGGGGCGGCCCGGCTCCAGGAACGGGGTGCGGATGACCCCCGGGCACACGGCGTTCACCCGGATGCGGTGGGGGGCCAGCTCCACCGCCGCCGAACGGGTGAAGTTCACCACGGCGGCCTTGGCGGCCGAGTAGGCCTGGGGGCCGGCGCCGGCCGAGAAGGCGGCAATGGAGGCCACGTTGACGATGGCCCCTCCCCCTCCCTGGTCGATGAGGGCCCGGGCCCCGTGCTTGGTACCGAGGAAGACCCCCCGGGCCAGGACGGAGAAGGTGTAGTCCCAGTCCTCCACCGCCAGCTCGGTGATGGGGCCGAAGGCCCCCGGCACACCGGCGTTGTTCACGACCAGGTCCAGGCGGCCGAAGGCCGCGGTGGCGGCGGCGACGGCCCCGGCCACGTCGGCCTCCAGGGCCACGTCCGCCACCCGGAAGGCGAGGCGTCCCGCCGCCCGGCCGGATGCCTCCTCCTCCAGGGTGGCGCCGGCCCCGGCGTTCAGGTCACAGGCCAGCACCGACGCCCCCCGTTCCAGGAGGAGGAGGGTGGTGGCCCGGCCGATGCCGCTCGCCGCCCCGGTCACGAGCGCCACCTGGCCGGCGAAGGTTCCGGCCGGCTCAGGCACGGCCGGGCTCCACGACCACACGGACCAGGCCCCCGGGGGGGTCCTCGAGAAGCTGGAGGGCCTGACCCGCCTGGGCGAGGGGGAGGCGGGCGGACACGGACCCGGACAGGTCCAGGCGGCCCCCGGCGGCCAGGGCGGCCACCTCTCCGAGGTCGGCCAGGGTGGAGGCGTAGCAGCCGGTGACGGTGAGCTCCCTGGTGACCAGGCCGGTCATGGGCAGGCCAAGGGAGACGGGCTCGTCCCGGATGGCGCCGAGCACCAGGCGCCCTCCGGGGGCCAGCATGCGCAGGCCCTCGGTGGGAGCCTCGGGGGCCCCGCTGAAGTCGATCACGGCGTCGAGGAGGCCGAGGCTCTGGCGGACGGCCCGGGCCGCTCCGGGGAGGGGGCGCACGACCCGGATGCCGGCGGCGGCGAGGCGGGCGGCCGTGGGCTCGGAGCGGGTGACCGCCACCAGCTCCACCGAGGGCCGGAGGGCCCGGGCCAGCTGGAGGACGTGGGAGCCGACCCCGCCCGGACCGATCAGGCCGAGGGTGCCGCCCTCGGGAGGGTCAGCCAGGCGGAGGGCGTGGTGGGCAGTGGCCACGGCATCGGGCAGGAGCGCCGCCTGGACGGGGTCGATCCCGGAGATGGGAACGACGCGGTCCGCCGGCCACACCACCTCCTCGGCCAGGCCTCCGGGGTCGTGGATGCCGAGCACCCGGGCCTCCGGGCAGCGCTCCTCGGTGCCGGCCCGGCAGGCCGGGCAGGCACCGCATACCCTCAGGGTATGGAGGGCCACCACCGTGCCCGGAGCCGGGCCGGCCGGTGTGCCGGTCTCGGTCACCGTGCCGGCCACCTCGTGGCCAGGGCGGAGGGGCCAGTCGACACCCGGGGGCAGCGCACCGCCCCGGGCCAGGTGCAGGTCGCTGCGGCACACCCCGCAGGCGGCCACCGCCACGCGCACCCAGCCGTCGGGAAGCTTGGGGGGGTCAACCTCGGCCAGGGCCAGGCCGGCCGGCGTCAGCTCAATGGCCCTCATCGGTTGAGCAGGTGACGGGCCACTACCAGGGACTGGATCTCGGCGGTCCCCTCCTCGAACCAGAACCCCCGGGCATCGCGGTAGATCCTCTCGATGGGGGCCTGGGTCGTGTAGCCCCACCCGCCGTGCACCCGCAGAGCCCGGTCGGTTACCTCGCCCACCATCTCCAGGCAGTAGAGCTTGGTGGTGGCGGAGAGAGCGGACAGGTCCTCCGAGCCGAGGCCGCCCGCATCGGCAGCAGCGTCGTAGGCGGCGGCAGCCTCCCTTACCAGGGCCCGGCCTGCTGAAAGCAAGGCCTGCATGCGGGCCAGGTGGCCCTGGACCGCCTGGCGGTCGGCAATGGGCCGGCCGAAGGTGACGCGGCGTCGGGCGAAGGCCAGGGACTCCGCCAGGGCCCGCTGGGCGAGGCCCACCATGCAGGCCGAAAGGGACAGTCGGCTGTAGTCGAGGAAGTGCATGGCCACCTCGAGGCCCTGGCCGACAGCGCCCACCCGGGCGGCGTCGGGCAGGGCCAGGTCCTGGTAGCGCAGGAACCCGTGACCGGTCCCGTGGAGCCCCATGGTCCCCTGGGAGGAGTCGATGTCCAGGCCGGGGGTGTCCCGGGGGACCAGGAAGGTGGTGAGCGAGTCGGGGGCCCGCCGGTCGTCGCTGGCGACCGTGAGGAGGAAATGGGTGGCCCGGTCGGCGAAGGTGATGAGGTGCTTCTCGCCCCGGAGGAGCCACTTGTCCCCTGATCGGGTGGCGCGGGAGTGAAGGTCCCGGCCCGTCCCCCCACTGGCCTCGGTGAGGGCGAAGGCGACGAAGGCCCGGCCTCGGCCCATCTCGGCCAGCAGCTCCTGCTGGGCCGGCTGCCCGTAGCGATGGATGGGGCGCCAGATGCCGTTGGACAGGTGCACGAGCATCCGTCCGGGAGCGGGCCCCTCGGCGGCCGCCTCCAGGTAGGGAACGAGCTGGGCGAGGGGGAGCCCGAACCCGCCGTGCTCAGGCGGCAGTCCCAGGCGCCAGGCTCCCAGCTGGCCCAGGCGCTCGACCACTTCCTCGGGGAGGCGCCCTGTGGCCTCGATGTCCTCCACGCCGGCTTCCAGGTCCTCCCGGCACAGGCGGCGCAGCGCTTCCACGCTCGGCGGCATGCCCCTTGCCTAGCATGCCGGCCCATGAAGGTCCGATCCGGCCACGTCCTGGGCACGGCCGCCGGCGTCTCCGCCGCGGCCTGGGCCCTGCTCCTCGCCGACCGGGGTGGCTGGTGGCGGGCCGGCCCCCGGCTCCCCCCTCCCCCTCCCGGCTGGCGGCAACCCAGGTCAGTGGTGGCAGTGGTACCTGCCCGCGACGAGGCGGCCAACCTGCCCATCAGCCTGCCGGCGCTGCTCGGGCAGGCGGGCCTCGGGGCAGTGGTGGTGGTGGACGACCAGAGCACCGACCACACGGCCGAGGTCGCCAGGTTGGTCGCCGGTGACGACCCGCGGCTCAAGGTGGTGAGGGGAACGCCACCCCCGGCAGGCTGGACGGGCAAGCTGTGGGCCCTGCGCCAGGGGATCCGGGAGGCCGCGGAGATGGGGGCCGAGCTGGTGCTGCTCACCGATGCCGACGTGGTCCACGCCCCGGGCTCGGTCCGGGCCCTGGCCGCCCTCCTGGAGGAGGGGGACCTCGACCTGGTCTCGGTCATGGCCACCCTGCCCACCACCAGCCGGTGGGAGCGCTGGCTGCTGCCGGCCTTCGTGTACTTCTTTGCCCAGCTCTACCCCTTCTTCCTGGCTGCGGACCCCCGCTCCCGGGTGGCGGCCGCCGCCGGCGGCTGCATCCTGGTCCGCCCGGGATCGATAGCCCGGGCCGGGGGCCTCGAGGCCATCCGGGAGGCGGTGATCGACGACGTCGCCCTGGCTGGCATCGTGAAGGCCAACGGGGGCCGCCTGTGGCTCGGCCTCGGCCAGCAGGTACGGGCCCTCTCACGGGGCGGGGGCCTCCGGCCCATCTGGCAGACGGTGGCCCGCAGCGCCTCCACCCAGCTGCGTCACTCGCCCGCCCTGGTGGCGGGGACAGTGGCGGGCATGGCGCTGCTGTACCTCGTCCCGCCGGCCGCCCTGGTCGCCCCACCCCGCTCGGCCCGCCAGGTGGCGGCGGGGGCGACGGCCACCTTCCTGATGGCGGTCAGCTACCTGCCCACCCTGGGCTTCTACGGCCTGCCCCGCCGTCAGGCCCTGGGCCTGCCGGCCGTGGCGCTCGTCTACGTGGCCATGACGCTCGACTCGGCCTGCCGCCACTGGCTCGGAGGCGGAGGCTCCTGGAAGGGAAGGCCGGTAGGCACCAGGGCCGGGACACGCGGCTGGGGCAAGGCCCCCGCCTCGGCTGTGAAGGGCTCCCCTGCCGGCTCCGGGGGCGGGGCATAGAGCTGGAGCTCTATGCGGCAGAGGAGCGCGAGCAAAGCCGTGATCCCGGCCAGAACGGCCACGACCAGCGTTACCGACCACCATCCGTGCACGACACCTATGGTGGTCGCTCCAGGACGCGCTTGCCAGGACTGACGCGTTGCGGTTAGGTAACAGTTTGTTGGCGATGCCGTGCAAGGGAGAGGGGTAGTCATGAAGCGGAGCACGGAGCGCATCCTCACCACCCACACCGGGAGCCTGCCGCGCCCCCCCGGGCTGATGGAGGCCATGGCGGCTCGGGCCCGGGGCGGGATCGACAAGACGGCCTGGGCCGACGCGGTGCGGGAAGCGGTCGGTGCCACGGCCCGGCGCCAGGTGGAGGCCGGCGTGGACGTCATCAACGACGGGGAGATGGGCAAGGAGAGCTACGCCACCTATGTGCGCGAGCGCCTCACCGGCTTCGAGGGCGAGGGTGAGCAGTCCGCCCAGACCCCCGACATGGACGACTTCCCCGGTTACCAGGAGATGATGTTCGCCAGCATGGGGATGAAGGAGGGGCTGCAGGCCGCCATGGCTCCTCCCGCCTGCGTGGGCGACGTGAAGGTGAAGGACCGCGACCAAGTCCGGACCGACATCGAGAACCTGCGGGCCGCCAGCTCCCAGCTGGCCTATGAGGAGCTGTTCATGTCGGCCGCCTCGCCGGGCGTCATAGCCCTCTTCTTTGCCAACCACCACTACCCGACCCGGGAGGCGTATGTGGGCGCCATCGCCGACGCCATGAGGGATGAGTACGAGGCCATTGCCGGGGCCGGCCTGCTCCTGCAGCTCGACTGCCCGGACCTGGCGATGGGCCGCCACATCCAGTTCGCCTCCGCCGACCTGGAAGAGTTCCGCCGCCAGGCTCGCCTCAACGTGGAGGCCCTCAATGCGTCCACTGCCGGGATCGACCCCGACCAGATGCGGATGCACCTGTGCTGGGGCAACTACGAGGGCCCGCACCACCGGGACGTGCCGCTGGCGGACATCATCGACATCGTCCTCGAGGCGAGGCCGAACGCCATCCTGCTGGAGGCGTGCAACCCCCGTCACGCTCACGAGTGGGCGGTGTTCGAGGAGGTGAGGCTGCCCGAGGGCAAGGTGCTCGTCCCCGGGGTGATCGACTCCACGAACAACTACATCGAGCACCCCCAGCTGGTGGCCCAGCGCCTGTCCCGCTACACGGAGCTGGTGGGCCAGGAGAACGTGATGGCGGGCACGGACTGCGGCTTCGGCACCTTCGCAGGCATGGGGGCGGTCCATCCCGGGATCGTGTGGGCCAAGCTGGAGGCCATGGCCGAGGGGGCCAGACTGGCCAGCCGGGCTGCCTAAAGGCTGCCTGTCCCGCTCCCGGAGGACGCCCACGGCGCCATCAGGCGGCGTGGGCGGAGGCTCTCGGGCCATCGCTGGGCCCCGAGGCGAGGGTCGGCCCCTGCGGGCCGGCCCAGGGTGACTGCTGAGGGTGGGGCACCCTCTTCGCCCCGCACCACGAGCCGCCGTAGGCTTGGGGCGTGGGGCGACTGGGCCTCGAGAGGGAGGTGGTCGACAGGCGGGCCTACGACGGTGCCCTGAAGCGGCTGGGGGAGGCAGGGGTGGTGCTGCCCACCTTCTCCCAGCTGGCCGAGCCTGCCACCATCCCGGGGGAGGTCCTCCAGAGCCTCGAGGCGGTCGCACGCGATGCCCCCCATCCGGCCAACCTGTTCCGGGTGCACTGGCACAACCGGTCCGGAGGCCCGGGCCTGGCCGACGTGCCCGAGCACGTGGTGCTGCCGAGGGAGCTCACCGGCGTGGAGTCCCCCATCGCCGTGGCCTTCGGTGACCGCTTCCCCCTCATCGGGGCCCACAAGGTGCTGGCTGCCTATGCCTGCCTTGTGGCCCGTCTCGTCACGGGCCAGCTGGACCCCACCTGGCAGCGGGCCGTTTGGCCCTCGACAGGCAACTATGCGAGGGGCGGGGTGGCCATGTCACGGATGCTCGGCTGCCGGGGGGTGGCGGTGCTGCCCCAGGGGATGAGCCGGGAGCGCTTCGAGTGGCTGGAGTCGTGGGTGACGGACCCGGCCGAGGACATCGTGCGCACGCCGGGGTCGGAGAGCAACGTGAAGGAGATCTACGACGCCTGCGCCTCGCTGGCCGGGGACCCGTCGGTGGTGGTCCTCAACCAGTTCTGCGAGTTCCCCAACCACCTGGCTCACTTCGCCGTTACGGGCCCGGCGCTGGAGAGGATCTACCGCTCCCTGGCCTCGGAGCGGGCCGGGATGCGCCTGGCTGCCTTTGTATCGGCGTCGGGCTCGGCCGGGACCCTGGCTGCCGGTGACTACCTCAAGGAGCGGCACGGCTCCCTTACGGTGGTGGCCGAGGCACTGGAGTGCCCGACCCTCCTCTACAACGGGTACGGCGAGCACAACATCCAGGGCATCGGCGACAAGCACGTGCCCCTCATACACAACGTCATGGCCACCGACTTGGTGACGGCGGTGAGTGATGCCAGCACCGACGCCCTGTCGGTGGTGCTGGGGAGCGAGGTGGGCGCCCGTCTGCTGGCCGAGCGGGGGGTCGGGGAGGAGGTCCTCGGCTCACTCGGCTCCTTCGGGTTGTCGGCCATCGCCAACGTGCTGGCTTCGATCAAGCTGGCCAAGCACCTGGGACTCGGCCCCGCCGACCTCGTGCTCACCGTGGCCACCGATGGTGCCGCCCTGTACGACAGTGAGCGGAAGCGGGTGGGGGCCAAGCTTTTCCCCGGGGGGCTGGATCGCACCGGGGCTGCCGCCGCCCTGGCCCGTCACCTGGACGGCGTGACGGACGACCACCTGCTGGAGCTCACGGCCGTGGACCGCAGGCGGATCTTCAACCTGGGCTACTTCACGTGGGTGGAGCAGCAGGGGGTGGCCCTCGAGGACTTCGAGGCCAGGCGGGACCCGGATTGGTGGCGGGAGCTCCGGGAGCTGTTGGGGGCCTGGGACGAGCTCATCACCGAGGCCAATGCCTCCGCAGGGGTGGTTGGAGGCTGACCGGGGTGGACCGGTGCGGCGGGCCGGCTACCGGGGGGTGAGGGGCTGTCGGGCCACGTAGCGGCCCCAGCCGGGCTCACCAACGAAGCGCCCCTCCCTGGCCACCACCCTTCCCCGGCAGAGGACCAGCTCCGGCCAACCGGTGGCGACCATTCCCTCGTAGGGGGAGTGATCGGTGGCCATGTCCAGGTCTCCCGCGCCGAGGGACTGGCGCCGGGCCGGGTCCCAGACCACCACATCAGCGTCGGACCCGGGGGAGAGGGAGCCCTTGGCGGGCCACAGCCCGAAGGTCCGGGCCGGTGCCTCGCAGCACAGCCGCACCCAGTCGGCCCTCGTGATGCGGCCCGCCCGGACCCCCTCCCACACCAGGGCCATGCGGGTCTGCAGGCCGGGGAGGCCTCCCGGGACCTCGGTGAAGTCGGCAGCCCCCCCCGGCCTCCCCGCCACGCCGGCCCGGCGGTCCTCTCGCCAGAAGGGGCAGTGGTCGGTGGCCACGGTGTGGACCCATCCCCGGGCCAGGCCCTCCCACAGCTCCTCGCCATGCCAGGGATCACGCAAAGGCGGGGTGCACACGAAGTCCGGGGCATCCGGGCCCTCGAGCCGGCCCGTGTCCAGGTAGAGGTACTGGGGGCAGGTCTCCACCTGGACGTCCACCCCCCGCTCCTGGGCGGTCCGCACCGCGGCGAGGGCGGGAGCGGAGGACAGGTGCACAATGTAGATGGCGGCCCCGGTCACCTCGGCCAGGGCCGCAGCCCGGGAGACGGCCTCACCTTCCAGCACCGCGGGGCGGGTGCGGGCGTGCTCGATGATGGCCGTGCGCCCTTCGGCCAGAGCCTGGCGGCGCAGGGCCTCTATGGCGCCCCCGTTCTCGCAGTGCAGGGTCACGAGGGCCCCGTGCCTGCGCCCGGCGGTCATGAGGGAGACGATCGTCTCGTCGTCGACCATGAGGCGATCCGGGTAGGCCATGTAGAGCTTGAAAGAGGTCACCCCGGCCTCTACCCCCTTGGCCACCACCTCCTCGGGGACGGCCTCGGTGAAGGTGAGGTGGAGGGCCCAGTCCACCGCCGAGGGCTCGGCCCACCGTCGCCAGGTGGCCAGGGCGGCCAGGGGGTCCTCGCCCCGTCGGGGCGTCACGTAGTCGATGATGGCCGTGGTGCCGCCCACGGCCGCGGCCCGGGTGCCCGAGGTGAAGTCGTCGGAGACCCGGACCGCCCCCACCGGCAGGTGGAGGTGGGTGTGGGCGTCGATGCCTCCCGGCACCACCAGCTTCCCGGTGGCGTCGTGGACCTCGTCGCCGGGTCGGGGCTGGAGGCTGCCGGGGGGCCCCGTGGCAGCGATGCGCCCATCGGGCCCGGTGAGCAGGTCACCTTCCCGCTCACCGTCGGCGTCGACGAGGACCCCGCCCCTCACCAGCACCGGGTGGCCCACCTCCCCGCCGTCATGGCCAGAGCCGGCGCGCCCGGCGGGCGAGGTCGGCCCGGGCCGCCCGCAGGTCCACACCCACCACCTGGCCCTCCTCGACGACCAGCCTCCCCCCCACCATGACATGGCGGGCCCGGCGGTCGGGGCCGAGGACCAGCCCGGCCAGGGGCTCAGGCACATCGGCCAGGTCCTCTGCCGGCCAGACCACCAGGTCGGCGGGGGAGCCGGCCCGGAGGTGGCCCAGCTCGGGCCGCCCGAGGCACGCCGCCCCCCCCTCGGTCCCCAGGCTCAGGGCCTGCTGCGGGCTCAGGGCCCCGGCCCGCCCGGCCCGCAGGCGGGCCAGGTACAGGGCCTGGCGGACCTCGGGGAGAAGGGTCCCGGCCTCGTTGGAGGCGGGGCCGTCCACGCCGAGGCCCACCGCCGCTCCCGACCCCATGAGGTCGGTGACGGGGCAGATGCCCGAGCCCAGGCGGCCATTGGAGCTGGGGCAGTGGGCGACGCCGGCGCGAGCTGCTCCGACCCGCCTCACCTCGGCCTCGTTCAGGTGTATGCCGTGGGCGAACCAGACGTCGGGCCCCAGCCAACCCAGGTCCTCCACCACGTCGAGGGGGCGCCTGCCGTAGCGGGCCACGCAGTCCCGCTCCTCATCCAGGGTCTCGGCCAGGTGGGTGTGGAGGCGCAGGCCGAGGCGGCGGGCCAGGGCCGCCGACTCCCTCATGAGCTCAGGCGTCACCGAGAAGGGGCTGCACGGGGCCACCACGACGAAGACGCCATCACCGTCGTGCAGCCGGGCCGCTACCGCCTCGGTGGAGGCCAGGATGGCTCCGGTCTCCTCCACGATGCTGTCGGGCGGGAGCCCGCCGCGGCTCTCACCGAGGTCCATGGAGCCCCGCGAGAGGTGGAGCCGGATGCCCACCCGCCTTGCCGCTCCGGCGATGGCGTCGAAGACGCTGTCGTCCCCCCGGGGCACGACGTAATGGTGGTCGGCGGCGGTGGTGGAGCCGGACAGGGCTAGCTCGGCCAGGGCCACCACCGCCGCTGCCTCCACGTCCTCGGGCTCCAGGCGGGCCCACACCGGGTACAGCTCGGTCAGCCAGCCGAACAGATCGCACCCCGTGGCCCGGCCCCGGGTCAGGCGTTGGTACAGATGGTGGTGGGTGTTGACCAGGCCGGGCGTGACGATGGCGCCGTCACAGGGAACCACCTCGTCGCCGGGCCGGTGCGCTACGGTACCGACCTCGGTGACCCTGCCGGCCTCGACGGCCACCTCCCCGGGGAAGCGAGCCCCTTTGAGAACCTTCCGCGCCGGCATGGCACGTAGTATCGTTCCGCTCAACAAAATGTCAACCCGAACAGGGGGAGGCAGGCATGAGCAGTGACGTGGGGGGCAGCCCGGGCCTCAGCCCGGCTGTCGCCATCCCCGGGGAGGCGGCGGTGACGTCCCCGGAGGAGTACGAGGCGTTCCGGCTCGAGCGGCGGGGGATCGAGCACATCCCGGAGACCGAGCGTCCTATGCGCACCTCCGAGCTCTTCTGGCTGTGGGCCGGGGCCATATGGAACGTGGAGTTCCTCGTGTACGGGGCGCTCATCATCTCCTTCGGCCTGTCGTTCCTCCAGGCCGTGGCGGCCATACTGATCGGCAACGTCTTCTACTTCCTGCTGGGGCTGGCTAGCCTGCAGGGGCCCGAGACGGGGACCACCACCTTCGGGGTCAGCCGGGCGCCGTTCGGGCGCAACGGCAACCGCCTGCCCTCGTTCTTCAACTGGGTCACCCAGGTGGGCTTCGAGATAGAGGGCCTGGTGATAGTGGTCCTCGTCATCGAGACCATGCTGAGCCGGGGGGGGATCACCAGCGGGGCCGGGATCAAGGCTGGCCTGGTTGTGTTCGCTGCCCTGGTCCAGTTCATCATGCCGTTCCTCGGCCACGCCACCATCACCAAGGTCCTGCGCTACCTCTCGTTCGCCTTCATCGTGATCTTCGCCATCATGGCTGCCCTGGTGCTCCCCAAGGTGCACCTGGGCACCTACCACAAGGTCGCCTCCTGGGAGGTCTGGACCACAGCCCTCGTGCTGATCGTCTCGGCCGGGGGCCTGGGCTGGACCGAGAACGGCAACGACTACTCGCGCTACCTGCCCCGCACCACCCCCAAGCAGCGCACCTTCCTGGCCGCCACCTTGGGCGGTGCCATCCCCTCCATCCTCCTCGAGCTCCTGGGGGCCGCCGCCTTTATCGTCAGCCCCAAGGTGACGGCTGTCGCCGGGGTGCCGTCGTCCTTCGCCAGCTGGTTCTTCTGGCCCTTCCTGGTCTTCGCCGTCATCCAGCTCTTCTCGATAAACACCCTGGATCTGTACTCCTCGGGGGTCACGCTCCAGGCCCTGGGGGTCCCGGTGCGCCGGTGGGGGGCCGTGGTCATCGACACCGTGGTGGCGGGCTGCGTGACCGCCCTCGTGGTGTTCCAGGGCAACTTCTTCAACTACCTCTCGGGGTTCCTCAGCTACATCGTGGTGTGGTTGGCGCCCTGGTTCGCCATCCTGGTGGTGGACTATGCCCTCCGGCGGGGCCGCTACGACGCGGCCTCGCTGTTCAGTGAGCGGACCGGCGTCTACTGGCGGAACGGCGGGTTCAACTGGAGGGCGATCACCGCCTTGTTGGTGGGAATGGTGGCCGCCGTCCTGTGGGTGGACGCCGCCTTCTACTACCCCTCCATGGTGGGCCCCATCTCGTCCGCCACGGGCGGGGCAGACCTCAGCTGGGTCATCGGGATGATCGTCGGCGGCCTCGTCTACCTGGCTCTGTCGGTCCGCAGCGTGCCGGCCGAGGTGGCCATGAGCCCAGGGCCGACGGGGTCCTCGTCCTAGCGGAGGGCCTCCGGCGCCGGCCCGGGACCGGCCATGGCGGGCAGGCCGGGCCGTGGCCTTTTAGGGCCGCACCTGGGTGGGGTCCTTGCCCACGATGGAGCGGTAGGAGGCCTCGTCGGTGGCTCCCTCGGTGCAGACGACCAGGGCCGAGGCCTCGGGCGTCAAGCCCAGCCGCTGGCGCCAGGTGGCGCTGTCGGGACCGGTGAGCACCTCCTCCAGCCCGGCCAGTGCCGAGGCGCCGGTCTCGCCGGCGACCATGCCGGCGCCCGCCAGCTCCCGCATGGCCTGGCGGGCCCGCTCGTCCTCCACCGCCACGAACAGGTCGATGGCGGCCATGTCCGGCCAGGCCACGAGGGAGGGGGTGTCGCAGTTGAGGCCCACCATGATCGAGTTATGGGGGCCGGGCACCGATACGATGCGCCCCGCTCGCATGGAGGCCAGCACGCACGCCGCCGCCAGTGGCTCCACGCCCAGGAGGGCGGGGCGCCGATCGAGGTCGGCCCGGCGATAGTGGCGGGCGCAGGCGGCCGCCAGCGCCCCCACGCCTATGGGGACCACCACCAGATCGGGGCCGGGCTCCCCCAGGGCTTCCAGAGCCTCGTCGACCTCCCAGTAGATGGTGGAGTAACCCTCGATGACCCATCCCGGCACGGTCTCGTACCCGGGCCAGGAGGTGTCCGAGATCACCAGGCAACGCTCGCTCTGCTCCTTGGCCGACCGGGCCACCGCCTCGTCGTAGGTGCCGTCCACCACAGTGCAGGTGGCCCCTTCCGACTCGATGGCGGCTATGCGGGCCGGCGAGGTGCCCGATGGCACGAAGATCCTGGCCTCCAGACCGAGCCAGCGGGCCATGTGGGCGACGGCCCGCCCGTGGTTGCCATCCGTGGCGGCGGCAAGGGCCAGGGGGGCATGGGGGGCCAGCTTGGTCGCCAGGTCCCCGATGTCGGCCCAGGGCTCCAGGCTCTCCCCGAGATGGCAGGAGAGGGCCCGGTACACGGCCCAGGAGGCCCCCAGCAGCTTGAAGGAGGGCAGCCCGAGGCGGGCCGACTCGTTCTTCACCCACAGCCGGCGCAGGCCGAGGCGCCGGGCCAGCCCGGGGGCATCCACCAGGGGGGTGGGCGAGTAGGCGGGGAGGCGGCGGTGGAACTCGAGGGGCTCGTGCGAGGGGGGCGCCAGCCGGCCGGCGGTGCGGGCGGCGCCGGGGTTGGGGAACAGGTCACGGGTCACCGGATAAACAGTGGGCCCGGGATCAACATTTTGTCAACGCCGGCAGGGGAGCGGCGAGTGCTGGCGGGTCGTCCTCCCTCGGCCGGGGCCCGGTTGTCCTCCCTCGGCCGGGGCCCGGGCCGAGGGAGGACCCCTCCGTTCTTTTCGCGCTTCGGCGCGATTATCACCGCGGAACGCGATAGGTACGGGGCTTTTCCGAACGGACTCGCAGGACCGGCTCCAAGCCTGGCTGCCCCCGCGGGGGGTAGCATCGGGCGTGGCCCGCCCCACTGGGTTCCCCCTCGCTGACGCCGAGAACGACTTCACCCGGGCCCGGCGCCACCAGGTGATGTCCCGGCTGGCCAACCGCCTGCGCCGGGAGCCCGACGACGTGAACCTGGTGCTGCCCTTCGACGAGGTGGTGGCGGCGCTGGGACGGGAGGGGGAGCGAGACCTCGGGCTCCAGATCGTCCCCTTGGCCAGCATCGTGGGGTCCGTGGACAAGACAAGGGACTTCGACCGCCGGTTCCGGCCCACCTCCGGCCGGGTGAGGGAGCGTTGGCAGCGGATCGCGGTGGCCCAGAGGCGGGGGCAGGCCATGCCTCCCATAGACGTCTACCGGGTGGGCAACCTGCACTTCGTACGGGATGGGCACCATCGGGTCTCCGTGGCCCACGCCCTCGGCGCCAGGACCATAGATGCCTATGTCACCGAGATCCGTACCCGCCTGCCCGCCAAGGGGCTCCGGGGGCGGGGTGACCTCATCATGAAGGATGCCGAGCGGGTCTTCCTGGAGCGGGTCCCCCTGCCCCCCCGGGCCCGCGGTCGCTTGCGCCTCTCCAGCTCCTGGGGCTTTGCCGAGCTGGGGGAGACCGTCGAGGCATGGGGGTTCCGCCTCATGCAGGCCGAGGGGCGCTTCATCGACCGGGCCGAGACGGCTCGGCGCTGGTACTCGGAGGAGTACTGCCCGGTGGTGCGCATGCTCCGCCAGGCGGACCTGATTGCCGGCCAGACCGAGGCCGAGGCCTACATGAAGGTGGCCGCCGAGCGCTACCGGCTGATGCGGACCCACGAATGGAACGATGCCGTGCTGGCTCGGCTGCGCCAGGAGCGACGCCTGGCCTGAAGCCCGTGCGGGCCGTCGACGGGGGAGGGGTCCCAGGCCGGCGGCAGGCGGCGCCTCCAGCCGGCCCCTAAACCGCTAGGCAGAGGTTGCGTCCCGACCGGGGGTCGAAGACCTGCACCTTGGCGGGATCGAACCACAGCCTGGCCTGCTCGCCCTCTCTCACCGCGGTGGCAGCATCGAGCCGGGCCACGACGGTCTCGGCCGCGCTCGACAGCTCGGCGCTTCCCGACTCCCGGGCCAGCTCCTCCAACTCGGCGGCGTTGGCCCGCGCCCCCTCCAGGCTGAAGTAGACGTAGACGTCCGAGCCCATCGACTCCACCACGTCGATGGTGGCGGAGAAGAAGACACCTGCCCTTTCGGGCTGGCTGGCCACGAGGGCGGCGTCCTCGAAATGCTCGGGGCGGATGCCCATGATGACCTGCCTCTCCACGTTGGCGGCCTCCAGGGCCCGGCGCAGCCGGTCGCTTAGGGGAACCTCCCCGAGGGGGCTGCGCAGGTGGTTGTCCTCCAGGCTGGCGGCCATGAAGTTCATGGCCGGAGAGCCGATGAAGCCGGCCACGAAGAGGTTGGCGGGGTTCTCGTACAGCTCCTTCGGGGTCCCGAACTGCTGGAGGAACCCTCCCCGCAGTACCGCAACCCGGTCGCCCAGGGTCATGGCCTCGGTCTGGTCGTGGGTGACGTAGACCGTGGTGGTGCCGAGGCGGCGCTGCAAGCGGGAGACCTCCGTGCGCATCTGGACCCGCAGCTTGGCGTCCAGGTTGGAGAGGGGCTCGTCCATGAGGAAGGCCTTCGGGTTGCGGACGATGGCCCTCCCCATGGCCACCCGCTGGCGCTGGCCGCCGGACAGGTTGGCGGGCTTGCGGTCGAGGTGAGGGACCAGGTCCAGGATGCGGGCAGCCTCTTCGACCTTCTGGTTGATCACCTCCCGGGGCACCTTGGCCAGCTTGAGGGCGAAGGCCATGTTCTCTCTCACCGTCATGTGGGGGTAGAGGGCATAGGTCTGGAAGACCATGGCGATGTCCCGGTCCTTGGGCGCCTTGTCGTTGACGACCTGCCCATCTATGCGCAGCTCCCCGTCCGAGATGTCCTCCAGACCGGCGATCATGTTGAGGGTCGTTGACTTTCCGCACCCCGAGGGGCCGACCAGTATGCAGAACTCGCTGTCCCCGATGTCGAGGCTGAGGTCGTTCACCGCCACGGCTCCGTCGGGGAACCGCTTGGTGACGTGGTCGAGGGTGATGGTGGACACGGTGCTTGCCTATCCTTTCACGGCTCCCGAGGTGAGACCGGCGATGATCCGACGCTGGAAGAACAGCACGAAGAACACGATGGGGATGGTGATGATGACGGCGGCGGCGGCGATGGAGCCGATGGGGTTCTGGAACTGCGAGGCCCCGGTGAAGAAGGCCAGGGCGGCCGGCACCGTGCGGGATGCAGTCGTCGAGGTGAGGGAGATGGCCAGGAGGAACTCGTTCCAGGTGACGACGAAGACCAGGATGGCGCTGGTAGCCACCCCGGGAGCGGCGAGGGGAGCCACCACCCGCACGAAGGCCTGCATGGGAGTGGCGCCGTCCACCTTGGCTGCCTTCTCCAGCTCCCAGGGGATCTCCCGGAAGAAGGCGGCCAGGGTGTAGATGGCAAAGGGAAGGCCGAAGGCGATGTAGGGGATGATCAACCCCCCCCAGGTGTTGAACAGCCCTATGACCCGCTCGATGTTGAACAGCGGGGTGACCAGCGAGATCTGGGGGAACATGGCGATGAGCAGGGATACGCCGATGAGGACCTTCTTGCCCGGGAAGCGCAGGCGGGCGATGGCGTATGCCGCCAGGGAGGCGAAGACCACGGCCACCACGGTGGAGATGACGGCGATGCCGATGGAGTTGCGCAGGGCCAGCAGGAACTGGCTCGTCTTGAAGATCCCTTCGTAGTTCTGCAGCGTCCACTTCGTGGGCCAGAAGCTGCCGTCGGTGATGGTGCTCGGGTCCTTGAAGGAGAGGGCCACGATCCACCACACCGGGAAGGCGACCCAGGCCAGCACGACCAGGTCCGCTCCCCCCCAGGCGAGCTTGCGTCGGCGCACGACGCTCGACCTCCTCTCGGCGCCGGCGCTGGGATCAGCAGGGGAGGGAGCGGTGACGGTTGCCATCAGAGGTTCTCCGATCCCGGGACAGCGGTACCGAACCCCCGGATCATGACGAAGGCGATGATCCCCACGGCGATGAAGATGAGCACGGATATGGCCGAGCCGATGCCGAGGTTCAGCGCCTCGAACAGGTTGTCGTAGCCCAGTATCGACACCGACCCCGTGCCGTGGGCTCCTTGGGTGAGGATGTAGATGTTGTCGAATATCCGAAAGGCGTCCAGGGTCCGGAACAGGACGGCCACGAGGATTGCCGGCTTCATGAGCGGCAAGGTGATCCGGACGAAGCGCTGCCAGGCGCTGGCCCCGTCCATCTTGGCCGCGTTGAGCAGGTCGTTGGGGACCAGGGCCAGGCCGGCCAGGAGCAGGAGGGCCATGAAGGGGGTGGTCTTCCACACCTCGGCCAGGATGATTATGCCCACCGCCTGCCAGGTGTTGGTGAGGGGGGCGGCGGAGGAAGGCAACAGGCCGGCCAGGTAGCCGGTGGCGGGCGTCCAGGCATATTGCCAGCTGAAGGCAGCCACCACCGTGACGATCCCATAGGGGATGAGGATGGCGGTGCGAAGGGCGTTCCGCCCCACGATGGTGCGGTGCATCATGAGGGCGAAGACCATCCCCAGGATGAACTCGATGCTGACCGACGCCGCCGTGATCACCACCGTCACGAGGAAGTCGTGCCACCAGAAGCCCGATGTGAGCACGGCCTGGTAGTTGGCGTAGCCCACGAAATGCGACTGGCGGGGGAAGCGCAGGTCGTACCGCTCGAGCGACAGGTAGACGGCGTAGGCAAGGGGATAGGCGGTCACGGCCAGCATGATGACGGCGGCCGGCGAGCAGAGGGCCCAGCCCAGGCGTCTCTCCGAGCGGGCCCCTTCCGAGAGGCGGCGCCGGCGGGATGGTGCCCGGACCGCTTCGACGCGGGGCTGGGCCTGGAGGGAGAGGGTGTCGCTCACGGGATCAACCCCTTGTCCTGGAGGGCATTGACGAGTTGGGCTCGCATGGCCTGGAGGGTCTGGCGGGGCCGGATGCCGGAGGGGGGCGAGAGGAGGTGGGAGATGACGATGGAGACGTTCTGGTAGGCAGGCGTCTTGGGCCTGACGGACGCCGTCCTCAGCTCGTAGGCGATCTCCTTGTAGAAGGGGTACTCGGCCACGAAGCTCTTGGTGGGGTGGGCGTAGATCGACTCGAGGGTGGGGGGCAACCCGCCCTCCACCGCTGCCAGGAGCTGGTTGTGACGGTCGCGCAGGCACAGGGCAGCCTGGAAGGCGAGGGACCTGTGCCTCGAGTAGGCGCTTATGGCCAGGTCGATCCCACCGATGGTCACCGCCGCCAGCCTGCTGGGGTCCACCCTCGGGTACAGGGTCCACTTGAAGTGCTTGAAGAGCTGGGGCTTGTCCGCCTTCATGGAGGGGTAGACGAAGGGGTAGTTGAGCTCGAAGGCGGCTGTGCCGGCCTCCATGGCCAGGCGGTTCTGGTCCTCCTGCTGGTTGGCGAGGGATGGGTCGGCGGCGGGGGAGTGGGCCAGGTCGGCCATGATCTGGAGGGCCTTGAGGGCGGGGCGCCCCAGGCGAGGAGCGGTGCTGCTGGCGTTGAGGATGCTGCCACCGGCACTGGCCACGAGGGTGTTGAACCATACGGTGATGCCCTCGTACTGGGCCCCCTGGATCTCGATGTAGTGGGGCTTGCCCTGCCTTGCCAGGTGCTCGGCCACCTGGAGCATCTGGGCCCAGGTCCTCGGGGGGTGGGGGACGAGGTCGTTGCGGTACCAGAGGAGCTGGGTGTTGGAGTTGTAGGGGACGGCCACCAGCTGGCCCTTCCAGATGGCTGTCTTCAGGGGCCCCGGCAGCGTGCCCCGTTCGGCCTCCTGCTTGTACCTGCCGGTCCAGGGAACGATCCAATGGGCCTCAGCGAACTCAGCCTCCCAGGTCACGTCGAGGCCCAGGATGTCCATCGTGTCGTCATGGGCCGCCAAGCGGCGCACCAGCTGCTCCCGCTGGCCGTCGGCGGAGGTCGGCAGCTTCTGGTAGATGATCCGGTAGCGGCCGTGGGACCGGGCCGAGCAGTCGTTGGCGGCAGTCTGCACGGCCCCGGAGGGATCGGGGAAGTTGTAGAAGTTGAGGACCACGGGCCCGCTGCTGGCTCCGGCCGACCCGCCACAGGAGGCCAGAAGGGGGCTAAGGAGAGCCAGTCCGGCCACGCTTGCGAGCAACCTGCGGGCTCCCCAGACCCGTACCCGGCGCAGGAGTCTCGTCACGGCTACCCCCCTTGTGGTAGTGGGGCGTGAACCTAACACTCGCGAAGGGGGCCGTAAAGCAACTGGCCGGGGCCGGCCCCGCCGGCCTTAGTCGGCCGCCGTGACCTGGATGGAGATGCGGGTGGCGCCGGCACCAAGGGCCGCTCGCAGCATCCCGCCAAGGGCCTCCACGACCTGGGCCTCCTCTCCCCTGATGCGGTCGCCGAATGGCCCCATGTTCACCTCCACACCGGCGGCGCGGGCCGCCTCGGTGGCGGCCTGGACGTGGGGGCCACGCGAGCCCGGGACGAAGGGCTCGATGGTGAGCTCGGCGGCCACATCCATACCGGGAACACTAGGCTGCGGCTCGCCGCCGGGGGAGGGAGGGCCACGGACGGCAGATCGGCCTACGCATTGACAAAATGTTGAAGGCGATGGGACACTGACAGCGGTGACGGTCACGGTCGCTGCATCCCTGGACGAGGTCCTCGAGGTCTTGGAGGCCCGGCCCGGGGCCGAGATCCTTGCTGGCGGCACCGACTTCATGGTCGAGGTCAACTTCGGGCACCGCCGGCCCCGGTCGGTCGTATGCGTGTCCCGCCTGCCGGAGCTGCGGGGCTGGCGGGAGGAGGGAGGCGAACTGGTGCTGGGCGCCGGGCTCACCTACACGGAGATGATGCTCCCTCCCCTGGCCGAGCGCCTGCCGGCGCTGGCCCAGGCAGCCAGGACGGTTGGCTCACCCCAGATCCGCAACGCCGGGACCCTGGGGGGAAACCTGGCCACGGCCTCGCCGGCCGGTGACACCCTGCCCGTCCTGGCCGCCCTCGACGCCGTGGTAGTGCTGCGCCGCTGGGGAGGGGAGCGCAGGATGCCGGTAGGGGAGTTCCTGGTCGGCCCCAAGCGGACGGCCTTGCTCCCGGGTGAGGTGGTGACCGAGGCCAGGGTGCCCGTCGGGCTGGCCTCCGGTCCCCCCGCTGTCTGCCAGGAGTTCCTCAAGGTCGGCACCCGTAACGCCATGGTCATCGCCGTGGCCAGCGTGGCCCTGGTGGTGGACTGGGTCGGCAGGCGGGTGCGCTGCGCCCTGGGGTCAGCGGGGCCCGCGCCGATCCGGGCCCGGGAGGCCGAGGCCAGGGCCGAGTCCAGCATGGACTGGGAGGGCCGCCGGTTGGCCGCCGCTGACCTGGACGCCTTCGGCCACCTGGCTGGCGAAGCGGCCCGCCCCATCGACGACCACCGCTCCACGGCCTCCTACCGCCGTCACGCCGTGACCGTGTGCGCCAGGAGAGCCCTGGAGAGGGCCATGGCGGGGCCAGGATGGACGGCCTGACCAGCTACCGGCTCAAGGTGAACGGCACCGAGCGCCAGGTCGAAGGGGCCTGGGCCGGCGAGAGCCTGCTGTTCGTCCTGCGCGAGCGCCTGGGCCTGCCCGGCTCCAAGAACGCCTGCGAGCAGGGGGAGTGCGGCTCCTGCTCGGTGCTGGTGGACGGCGTGCTCGTGTGCTCCTGCCTGGTCCTGGCGGCGAGCGCGGTGGGGACGGAGGTCGTCACCGTCGAGGGGCTCGGGGCGGGAGGGACGCTGTCCTTCGTGCAGGAGGCGTTCGTGGCCGAGGGCGCCGTGCAGTGCGGCTTCTGCACGCCAGGTCTGGTTGTGGCGGTGCATGACCTGCTGGAGCGCAACCCCGACCCGAGCGACCTCGAGGTGAGAGAGGCCATCTCGGGGAACCTGTGCCGTTGCACCGGCTACGGCCGGATCCTGGCCGCCGTTCGGGGGGCGCAGGAGCGCAGGCGGAGCGGGACCACGCCAGGAGGCGGCCTGGGCCTGGGCTCCGGACCCCCCAGCAGTCCAGCGACCCCGCGGGAGACGAGGGGGTGAGCGGGACGGCCACCATGACCCCGCCGGTCGTCCGGCGGGAGAGGGTGCTCGGCCGGGACGTGTCCCGGCCCGACGGCGTGCCCAAGGTTAGGGGCGAGTTCGCCTTCTCCTCGGACCTATGGGCGGAGGGCATGCTATGGGGACGGATCCTGCGCTCGCCCCATCCCTCGGCGCGCATCCGCTCGATCGATCCCTCCGGGGCGTGGCGGGTACCGGGCGTGCGGGCGGTACTCCTGGCCGAGGACGTGCCGGGCCAGCCCACCTACGGGCTTGAGCATGCCGACCAGCCCGTCTTTGCCAGCCAGGTGGTCCGCCATGTCGGGGAGCCGGTGGCGGCGGTGGCGGCCGACCACCCGGAGACGGCCCGGCTGGCCGCTTCGGCCATCCGGGTCGACTACGAGGTCCTGGAGCCCTTGGTGGACCCGGAAGCGGCGATCCTGGCCCCTCCGATCCATCCCGACGGCAACGTGTTCCGCCACCTCACCATCCGCCACGGCGACCCCAGCCGGCGAGGGGAGGTCTCGGTGGAGGGCACCTACGAGGTGGGGATGCAGGACCAGGCCTTCATGGGACCGGAGTCGGGCCTCGCCATCCCGGGGGAAGACGGGGGAGTCGACCTCTACGTCTCCACCCAGTGGCTCCACGTGGACCGCTCCCAGGTGGCTGCCTGCCTGGGGCTGCCCGAGGAGAAGGTGCGCCTGCACCTGGCAGGGGTAGGGGGTGCCTTCGGGGCCCGGGAGGACGTGAGCCTCCAGGTCCACATCTGCCTTCTGGCTCTCGCCACCCGGCGGCCGGTGAAGATCGTCTACTCCCGCGAGGAGTCGTTCTTCGGGCATGTCCACCGCCACCCCGCCCGCCTGTGGCTGCGCCACCAGGCGGACCGGGAGGGTCGGCTGGTGACAGTGGAGGCCAAGGTCGTCCTGGACGGGGGGGCCTACGCCTCCTCCTCCACGGCGGTGATTAGCAATGCCTCCTGCTTCGTCACCGGGCCCTACGTGGTGCCCAACGCCCTGGTAGAAGGTTGGGCCGTACGGACCAACAACCCCCCCTGCGGAGCCATGCGGGGGTTCGGGGCGGTGCAGGCGTGCTTCGGCTACGAGGCCCAGATGGACAAGCTGGCTGCTGCCGTCGGCCTGGATCCCGTGGAGATGCGCCTGCGCAACGCCCTGGCCCACGGGGACCAGCTCATAACGGGCCAGGTCCTGCGGGGGGCGGCCCCCGTGGCCGAGGTGATCCGGGCCTGTGCCGCCACCCCCCTGCCCGGACCGCCGGTGACCGATGGCCCGGGCTCGATGGCCCTTCCGGGGGGGGCGGGGCGCACTGCCCAACCGGGACGGGTGAGGCGAGGAGTGGGCTTTGCGGTGGGCTACAAGAACCTCATGTACTCGGAGGGCTTCGACGACTACTCCACCGCCCGCTGCCGCCTGGAGCGCGGCCTGGTCACGATCACCTGCGCCGCGGCCGAGGTGGGCCAGGGTTTCGTGACCCTGGCCCATCAGATAGCGCGGGAGGTGCTGGGGGTGGACCAGGTCGTCCTGGCTCCGGCGGAGACCTCGTCCATCGGCTCGGCGGGGTCCACCTCGGCCAGCCGCCAGACCTGGATGTCGGGGGGCGCCGTGGCCGAGGCGTGCCGCGCCGTCGCCCGCAAGGCGGTTGAGGTCGCCGCCCGCCGGCTGGGCCATCCCGGCCTGGAGCTGGTGGAGGGGGAGGTGGTGGCTGAGGGAGGAGGCTTGCGGGTGCCCCTCGCCGAGGCCGTGGGGGACGAGGTGATCGAGGAGACCGTCACCTACAGGCACCCTGGCACCTCACCCCTCGACCCCGATGGCCAGGGCGATGCCCACGTGTCGTTCGCCTTCGCCGCTCACCGGGCGGTGGTGGACGTGGACCTGGACCTGGGGCTGGTGCGGGTGGTCGAGGTGGCCACGGCCCAGGACGTGGGCCGGGTGCTTCACCCCCTCCAGGTCACCGGCCAGATCGAGGGAGGGATCGCCCAGGGCGTGGGCTTGGCCGTCATGGAGGAGATCGTGCTCGAGGAGGGGAGGGTGAAGAACCCCTCCTTCACCGACTACCTGATCCCCACCGCCTTGGACATGCCGGAGGTGAGGATCGGGGGCCTCATAGAGGAGCCGGAGCCGGGGGCGCCGTTCGGGGCCAAGGGGGTGGGCGAACCGCCCACTATCTCCTCCACGCCCGCGGTCGTGGCCGCCATCAGGGCGGCCACGGGCCTGGAGCTGTCCCGGGTGCCCGTCCGGCCCCAGGACATCGCCCTGGCCGCCGTGGGCTGAGGTGCCGGTGGCGCCCGGGGCTCTCCGGCTCCTGCCCAAGGTCGAGCTGCACGTGCACCTCGAGGGAAGCTTTACCCTGGAGCGCATCAAGGAGCTGGCCCGGGTGGCTGGGGAGAGCCTGCCCGAGCCGGCAGAGGCCCTGTTCGATGTGAGGGACCTGGCCACCTTCCTTCATCGCCTCGACTGGTGGTGTGGCCTGGTTCGCTCCGAGGAGGAGGCGGAGGCCCAGGCCCACGGCTTCGCCTCCTGGCTGGGGGGAGAGGGGGTGGCCTATGCCGAGGTCACGGTCAACCCCACCCACTGGTCCGGCCTGCCCCGTCCCGCCCTCCTCCGGGCCGTGGATGCCGGCTTCTCCCGGGCCGCCGGGGAGGGAGGGGCCGACTGCCGCGTCGTGGTCTCGCTGCTGCGCAGCCAAAGCGGCGAGGAGGCCCTCGGGCTGGTCAGGGAGCTGGAGAGGGAGATGCCGCCCCGGGTGGTGGGGTTGGGGGTGGACGGCAACGAGGCCAGCGCCGGGTGGACCGGGCCGCGCCTTGCCCCTGCGTTCCGGGCGGCGGCCTCCCTGGGGCTCGGGCTCACGGCCCACGCCGGGGAGTCGTCCGGCCCCGAGGGGGTCCGGTCGGCTCTCGATGACCTGGGGGTGTCCCGCATCGACCACGGGGTACGGGCGGTGGAGGAGCCCGGCCTGGTCGCCAGGCTGGCTCGGGAGGGAAGGACACTCAATGTCTGCTTGACCTCGAATGTCAGGCTGCTGTTCGGGGACCTGGCTGGCCATCCTCTGGCCTCGTTGGTGGCGGCGGGGGTGCCGGTCACCATCAACACCGACGACCCGCTCCTCCTGGGCACCACCATGGCCAAGGAGCTGGAGCTGGCCGCCTCCGTCTGCGGGTGGGAGGCCGGGGACCTGTTGGCTGCCACCGGGGTGGCTGTGGAAGCGGCCTTCTGCACGGAGCCGGAAAGGGAGGTGCTCCGGCATTTGCTGCTGGCTGGGTGGGACAGCTGGGCCCAGCCGGGATGACCGGGCGGGCCCGGGGGTCGGCCCGGGCCGGAGACGGCTCCAGACCATGACCGCCTCCGGCGCTCACCTACAATCGCCGGATGGCCCGAAGACCAGGAAGTGCCCGGGTGCTGGCGGTGGCCCGGGGCGATGAGCCCGCCGACCTCTTGATCAAGGGGGGCCAGGTCCTGTCCCCGGCCACCAGGGAGTGGGTCCGCACGGACCTGGCCATCGCCGACGGGGTGGTGGCGGGCTGGGGCCCCCGGGAGGCACACGAGGTGGTGGACGTAGGGGGCGCCGCCCTCACTCCGGGCCTCATAGACGCCCATATGCACCTGGAGTCCACCAAGCTGTGGGTCGACCAGTTCGTGGCCGCCGTGCTGCCCCATGGGACCACGGCGGTGGCCGCCGATCCCCACGAGGTGGCCAACGTCCTCGGCGTCCCCGGGGTGGCTGCCCTGGCGCAGGCCGCTGCCCACCTGCCCTTCACCTTCGGGATATGCGCCTCGAGTTGCGTGCCGGCCTCCCCGTTCGAGAGCCCGGGGGCGGAGCTGGGGCCGGTCGAGGTGGCGTCCCTGCTCGAGGAGCACGGGGCCATCGGGTTGGCCGAGGTCATGAACTTCCCCGGGGTGGTTGCCGGCGACCCGGAGGTCATGGCCAAGATCGCTGCCGCAGGCCACCGCCGCGTGGACGGCCATGCCCCCGGGCTGTCCGGCCGGGAGCTCGATGCCTACCTGGCCGCCGGGGTGGAGTCCGACCACGAAGGAACCACGCTCGAGGAGGCAGAGGAGCGCCGCCGCAAGGGCATGTGGGTCTTCGTCCGCCAGGGCTCGGCCAGCCGGGACCTGGCCGCCCTGATCCCCACTGTCCTGCAGCACGGTACCGACCTGGTGGCGCTGTGCACCGATGACCGCGAGCCGGACACCATAGCCAGGCTCGGGCACGTGAACGACTGCGTCCGGCTGGCCGTGGCCGCCGGGGTGGGCGAGATCGACGCCTTCGTCATGGCGACGGCCAACCCCGCCGCCTACCACGGGTTCACCGAGCTCGGAGCCCTGGGGCCGGGCTACCAGGCCGACGTTTGCGCCTTCGAGGAGCTGGCCTCCTTCGAGCCGGCCCTGGTCTGGCAGGCGGGCCGGCTGGTGGCAAGGGACGGCGCCGTGCTGCCCGGCGCCGTGGCGGAGGTCCCGGCTCCGTCGTGGATGCTGGGGACCGTGAGGCTGGACCCTCCGCCCACGGCGGCTCAGCTCGACCTGGCCCCGCCGCCGGGGACCAGGGTGAAGGCCATCGGGATCCGCCCTGGCACCCTCACCACCTCCCAGGTGCCCGTGGACCTGGGCGCTCCGGGAGACCTGGCCCGCCTGGCGGTGGTCGAGAGGCACCGCCTCACCGGGCGCATCGGCTTGGGGTACGTGACCGGCTTCGGGCTCGAGCGGGGGGCGATCGCATCGACGGTGGCCCACGACGCCCACAACTGCATGGTGGTGGGGGCTCTCGGGCCTGAGGGTCCGCCCGACATGGAGGTGGCGGTGGCGCGCCTGGCCCGGATGGGCGGAGGTCAGGTCGTGGTGCTCGGTGGGCAGGTCCTGGCCGAGGTGCCCCTGCCTGTGGCCGGCCTCATGAGCGACCGCCCTGCCGGGGAGGTGGCCGACGCCCTGCACGCCCTGGTCAGGGTGGCCCGGGCCCGCCTGGGGGTCAGCCTGGAGGCACCCTTCATGCACCTGTCCTTCCTCGGCCTGTCGGTCCTTCCCGAGCTGCGCCTCACCGACCAGGGGCTGGTGGACGTGGGCGCCTTCACCCTCACCCCGGTGTACGGGTGAGCCCGCTGCCCTCCTCCTCCGCCGGCGGGACCTCCGCCACGAGCTGGCCCCCCACCACCACCGGCAGGCCCCCCACCCAGACCCGTTCCACGCCCACGGGCGCCAGGCGGGGCTCCTCGTAGGTGGCGCGGTCGGCCACCGCCTCCGGGTCGAACAGGACCATGTCGGCCGGGGCCCCAGGGGCGAGCGACCCCGGGGCATGGTGGCCGGTCCCCGGCTGGCCGCGGGAGGCACCGTCCCAACCCGCCGCGGCAGCCGCCCCGGCCGTCATGGCATGCACGGCGGTCGGCAGGTCCATGGTCCCGAGCTCCCGGACGTAGCGACCAAGGACCCGGGGAAAGGTCCCGTAGAGGCGGGGGTGTGGCTGGCCCTCGGGGTTGACCAGGGCGTCGGAGCCGATGCCCGTGTGGGGCTCGGCCATGAAGCGGGCCACGTTCTCCTCCACGTTGTTGAACGAGATGAGCGACATGTCCAGCTGGCAGGCCGAGAGCAGGTCGAAGACGATGTCGAAGGCCGCTTGGGACCGTGGGTCCTCGACGCCGGCCTCCTGTATGAGCCGGGAGAAGCGACGCCCGGCCAGTCCCGGCCGGCTGGCGCCCGCCACGAGCAGGCCGTCCCAGCCGCCTGAGAAGGCCCACCAGTTGTCCCAGGAGGTGGTGTCCGAGAGCAGCTGGCGGCGGGCCCGGGACCGCGCCGCCGGGTCGCCCAGGCGGCGCAGGGCGGCCTCGTGGCCTCCCTCCAGCATCCACGGCGGCAGCAGGACGGCGGCCGTGGTGGACCCGGCCGTGTAGGGGTGGACGTCGGCAGTGACGGTGACGCCGCCCTCCCGGTACTCGGCCACGAGGTCCAAGATGGCCTGGGCCTTTCCCCAGTTGGACCGGCCGGCGGTCTTGATGTGGCTGTAGTGCAGGTGGACGCCCGAGCGGCGGGCAACCTCGAGCACCTCCCTGGTGGCCTCCACCACCCGGTCGCTCTCGGAGCGAACGTGCACGAAGAACCTGCCGCCCCGCCGGGACACCACCCGGCACAGCGCCACCAGCTCGTCGATGCCGGCGTAGGCGGCAGGAACGTAGACCAGGCCGGTGGACATCCCGAGGGCCCCCTCGGCCATGGCCCTGTCCACGGCGGCTTGCATGGCCTCCAGCTCCTCGGGGCGGGGAGGCCGATCGGCAGCTCCCATCACCAGCCTGCGGACCGTGGAGTGGCCGACCAGGCCGGCGACCCTGGTGGCGGCCGAGCGCCGTAGGGCGGCCAGGTAGCCGGCGAAGCTTCGCCAAGTCCAACCCCGGGCTTCGATGGTCCCGTCCAGCCCGGCTATGGACGCGGCCAGGTCGGGGAGGCCCTCGTCCGTCACGGGCGCCGCCGACATCCCGTCCTGGCCGAAGACCTGGGCGGTGCAGCCCTGGAGGAGCTTGGGGCCGTCTCCGACCGGTGCCCCTCGGCCGCTGCGCTGCAGGCTGTAGAGATCGGAGTGCGAGTGGAGGTCGATGAACCCCGGGGCCAGGGCCAGGCCCCCGCCCTCGATGACGCCATCCCCCTCATCCGGAGCCAGCGAGCCGGGGCGGGAGACGATCTCGGCCACGCGACCGTTGCTGCCCACCCGCACGTCGGCGACAACCGGTGGCCCTCCGCTCCCGTCGACAAGGGTCGCTCCCCGGATCAGGAAGGGCTGGCAGCGCACCACGGCGGGCAGGGTAATGGGAGCCCGGCCCCGCTCGGGGACGGCGCCGGCCTCCCCGGCCGGCGGGGTGGTGGCCGCTCTCCTTCCTTGACATTTTGTTGAAACAGGTGGAGCATGGTCAGGTGCGGGACGCCGCCCAATCCGCCCAGGAGCGATCATTCGGGCAGGGGGCCGAGGCGCGCCGGCGAGCCGTCACGACCTTGCTCGGGGACCTGGTCCACACGCCATCGCTGTCCACCGGCGAGGAGGCGGTGGTGACGAGGTTGCGGGACGAGATGGAGGGTCTCGGCTACGACGAGGTGACGCTGGACGCCCACGGGTCCGTCATCGGGCGCATCGGCCACGGGCCGGTCAAGATCGTCTACGACAGCCACGTGGACACGGTGGATGTGGGCAGCCGGAGCGAGTGGGCGCGAGACCCCTTCGAGCCCACGGTCCTGCCTGACGCCGGTGGTGGGGTCATGTGGGGACGGGGTGCCAGCGACGACAAGGCGGGGATAGCCGCCATGGTCCATGGCGGGGCGCTGTACCGGGACCTGGGCTGGACCGAGGACGTCACCCTCTACGTGGTGGGGTCGGTGCAGGAGGAGCATTGCGATGGCCTGGCCCTGGAGCACGTCCTCACCCACGTGCTGCCCCGGCCTGACCTGGTCGTGCTGGGGGAGGCGACCGGGTGCCAGGTGTACCGGGGCAACCGGGGCCGCATCGAGGTCCTCGTGCGCACAGCCGGCTCCTCGTGCCATGCCGCCAACCCGGGTCTGGGCCACAACCCCGTGTACGACCTGGCCGGGGTCATCGCCGATATCCGTGCCCTCAACGACCGCCTCGGCCGGGGGGAGTTCCTCGGGCCGGGGACGGTGGCCCTCACCAAGGTCGAGTGCGAGACCCCCAGCCTCAATGCCGTGCCCTCCACCGCCACCATCTACCTCGACCGTAGGTTGACTGAGGGGGAGACCCCCGAGGCGGCGATGGAAGAGATCCGCCAGCTGCCCTCCGTGGTGGCCGCCGGTGGGCAGGTGGAGCTGCTCACCTACGAGGCCACCTCCTTCACCGGCCGGCGCTGGAGCATGCCCAAGGCCTACCGCACCTGGGTCACCCCCGAGGACCACGAGGGGGTCCAGGCCGGCCTGGAGGCTGCCGAACGGGCACTCGGCTACCGGCCGGTTACCGGGCACTGGGTGTTCTCCACCAACGGGGTGGCCTCGATGGGCAAGCTCGGCATCCCCACCATCGGCTTCGGGCCCGGTGACGAGGTCCACGCCCACAGCGTCCATGACCAGTGCCCCTTGGACGACCTCGTGTCGGCCATGGCCTGGTACGCAGCCTTCCCATCCTCCTTCGCCCGCCGCCTGGGGCGGCGGGAGGATGGCGGTGACGGCCTTGCGCCCCCCGGGGAGCAGGGATGACCGCCTTCATCCTGAACGGCCGGCCGGTCGAGGTCGCTGAGGGCCACCCCCACCTGCTGGCCGCCCTCAGGGAGGAGCTAGGGGTGACGTCGCCCAAGGACGGGTGCTCGCCCTCGGGCCAGTGCGGCTGCTGCACGGTCCTGGTGGACGGCAAGGCCCAGGTCTCCTGCCTCATCCCCTTGGCCAAGGCGGAGGGCAGGCACGTGACGACCCTCGAGGGTCTCGAGGAGGCCGAGCGCCAGCGCCTGGCGGGGGCCTTCGCCGCCACGGGCAGCCTCCAGTGCGGCTTTTGCACACCAGGCATCCTCATGCGGGTCAAGAGCCTCCTGGACAGGAAGGGAAAGGACCTGACCCGGGAGGATGCGGCCCGCCACCTGGGGGCCCACCTGTGCCGCTGCACGGGCTACGTGAAGATCCTGGACGCCGTGGAGGCCCTGGCCGCCGGCGGGGCGCCCAGCGGGGAGCAGGTCTGCCTGCCCCGGGGGATCGGCACCCGGGGCGCCAAGTACCAGGCCGGCGACCTGGCTCTGGGCGACCGGCCCTACGTGGACGACCTGCGCGTCCCGGGCATGGCCCACGCCGCCCTGCGCCTCGCCGACCATGCCCGGGCGGAGGTGGTCCGTATCGACACGGGCAAGGCCGCGGCTCTGCCCGGGGTGGTGAGGGTGATAACCGCCGCCGACGTCCCGGGCGAGCTGCGGGTGGGCATCATCAACCGGGACTGGCCCGTGCTCATCCCGGAGGGAGGGCGCACCTCCTACCTGGGCGACGTGCTGGCCGTCGTCGTGGCCGAGGACCGCCAGGCAGCGAGGAGGGCGGCGTCCCTCGTCGAGGTCGAGTACCGGCCCCTGCGGCCCATCACCGACCCTGTGGCCGCCGTCGACGACCCGGAGGACGCCGTATGGGGGCTGGAGGGGAACGTGCTGTCCCGCTCTGCCTACCGGAGGGGGGACGTCGACGCCGCCCTCGCCGGGTCTGCGCACGTGGTCCACGAGGTGTTCCAGACCCAGCGGGTGGAGCACGCCTTCCTGGAGCCCGAGTCGACCCTGGCCGTGCCCCAGCCGGGGGGCGGGCTCAAGGTCTACTCGGGCGGCCAGGGGGTGTGGGACGACCGGGACCAGATCGCCTCGGTGCTCGGCGTGGGCCACGACCAGGTGACGGTGGAGCTGGTGTCGAACGGCGGAGCTTTCGGCGGCAAGGAGGACATGGCCAACCAGGCCCAGACGGCCCTGGCCGCCTGGCTCACCGGTCGCCCCGTCAAGTGCACGCTCTCCAGGGAGGAGTCCCTCCTCATCCACCCCAAGCGCCACCCCATCCGCATAGAGCACACCGCCGGCTGCGATGCCGAGGGCCGGCTCACCGCCGTGCGGGCCCGCATGGTCGGCGACACCGGGCCTTATGCCTCTGTGGGCATGAAGGTGCTGGAGAGGGCGGCAGGGCACGCCGCCGGGCCGTACCACGTGGACAACATCGAGGTGGAGGCCCTGGCCGTGCGGACCAACAACCCCGTCTGCGGTGCGTTCCGGGGCTTCGGGTCCAACCAGGCCCAGTTCGCCATGGAGGGCATGATGGACCGGCTGGCCGAGGCCGCCGGGCTCTCGGGGTGGGAGATCAGGGCCCGCAACGCCGTGGGCCCCGGGAAGGTGTGGGGGCCGGGGCAGGTGATGGACGAGGGGAGCAAGGGGGCAAGGGCCTGCCTGGACGCCATCAAGCCCGCCTACGAGGCGGCTCGCTCGGCGGGCAAGGCGGTGGGCCTCGGCCTTGGGATCAAGAACTCGGGGCTGGGCAACGGGCTGCGGGAGGTGGTGAAGGCCGTCGTCCGCTTCGAGGGCGACGGCACCGTCGAGGTCCGCCACTGCTGGACGGAGATGGGCCAGGGGGTCCACACCGTGGCCCTTCAGGTGGCGGTGGAGGAGCTGGGCGTGGCCCCCGAGCGGGTCCGGGTGGTGGTGGACACCACGAGGGAGCTCGGGGCCGGCCAGACGACCGGGTCGAGGGGAACCCTCATGGGTGCCGGAGCAGTTGCCGACGCCTGCCGGCGGGCCAAGGCCGACGGGTGCCGCCCGGGGGTCGACTACGAGGGCAGCTACATCGTGGACTGGACCAACGCCATCGAGGAGGGGGTGGCTCACCCCGTCATCCACTCCTGCTTCAGCTACGCCGCCCAGCTCGTGGTCATGGAGAAGCAGACGGGCCGCATCGAGAAGGTGGTGGCCGCCCACGACGTGGGCCGGGCCGTGAACCCGCTCCTTTGCGAGGGCCAGATCGAGGGGGCCGTGCACATGGGGCTCGGCTTCGCGCTCACCGAGGAGTTCCCGGCCGATTCCGAGGGCAGGCCCACCAACATGACCCTTCGCAGCCTCGGCATCATCCGCCCCAAGGACGTCCCCCAGGTGGAGACCATCCTGGTCGAATGCCCTCAGCCAGACGCCCCTTACGGCATAAAGGGCGTGGGGGAGATAGGGCTGGTGCCGACGGCCGGGGCGGTGGCGGCGGCCCTCCACGAGGTGGACGGGACCTGGCCCACCCGGTTGCCCATGCGGCCTGCCCGCGTCCCGGCTCCGGCCTGAGGGCACGAGGGTGAGCGCCGCCCCGGAGCGTCCTCTCCCTGGAGGCTCGTCCACGCCGGGGCTGGTGTGCGCCCACCATCACCTCTACTCGTCCCTGGCCCGGGGCATGCCGGCGCCCCCCAGGGTCCCGGAGAGCTTCCCCCAGATCCTCGAGCTCGTCTGGTGGAGGCTGGACCGGGCCCTCGACGGCGAGATGATCCGGTGGTCGGCCATGCTCGGCGCCCTGGAGGCCCTCGAGGCGGGGACCACCGCCATCGTGGACCACCACTCGTCCCCTCAGCACATAGAGGGTTCCCTCAGCCTGGTGGCGGAGGCGTGCGCCGAGGTGGGGGTGCGGGTGGTCTGCTGCTACGAGGTTACTGATCGCAACGGCCCCGAGGGCGCCAAGGCGGGGCTGGCCGAGAACGAGCGGTTCATCCGGGAGGGGGGGAAGGGCATGGTGGGGGCCCACGCCTGCTTCACCCTCTCGCCCGCCACCCTGGAGGCGGTGGCCGGTCTGGCCGCTGACCTCGGCGTGGGTGTGCACATCCATGTGGCCGAGGACCGTTGCGACAGCGAGGCGGGCGAGCGCCTCTCGGGGATGGCGCGCCAGGACTGGGTGCTCGCCCACTGCGTCCATCTCGACCGCCCGCTTCAAGGGACGGTGGCCCACAATCCCCGCTCGAACATGAACAACGCCGTGGGCTATGGAAGGCCGGCTCGCTTCGGGAGGGTGGCGCTCGGGACCGACGGCATCGGAGGCGACATGCTCGAGGAGTTCCGGCTGGCGTTCGCCAGGCACAGGGAGTCGGACGTGACGGCCAGCCCCGAGACAGCCTGGGGCTGGCTGGAGGGAGGTTGGGACCTGGTGCCGGAGGCTCGCTCGGACGTGGTGAAGTGGTCCTATGCACCCATGGACCCCTGGCACCTTGGCTTCACCCCCACGGTGAGGCCGGTGGAGGTGGTGGTGGGAGGAGAGGTGGTCCTGAGAGACGGGCGGCCGACCCGGGTGGACGCCGGCGAGGTCAGGGCCAGGGCAGCCGAGCAGGCTCGCCGGCTGTGGGCCCGGCTCTGAGGCGGAGGGCCAGATGAGCCGGCCGGTGGCTCTCTACCTGCAGGACGCGCATCCCCTGAGGCAGGCCATGGAGCTGGCCCGCTATGCCGAGGAGCGCGGGTTCGCGGCGGTGTGGCAGGCCGAGAGCCGCCTCGTGCGGGAGGCAACCGTGCCCATGGCCGCCTACCTGGCCGTGACGGGGCGCATCAAGGTGGGCTCCGGGGTCGTGAACAACTGGACCCGCAACCCTGCGCTCCTGGCTTCGACGTTCTCGACCCTGGACGACCTGGCGCCCGGCCGGGTGATCCTGGGCATAGGGGCGTGGTGGGACCCGCTGGCAGCCAAGGTGGGGATCACCCGCCGGCGCCCCCTGCAGGCCATGCGGGAGACGGTGGAGGTGGTGCGGGCGCTGCTCGCCAACCAGACCGTCACCTACCACGGGGACTTCGTGCACCTGGACGGTGTGGAGCTGGATTACGTGCACCAGGAGCGCAGGCCCAAGGAGGTGCCCATCTACGTGGGCGCCACGGGGATGAGGATGATGGAGCTGGCCGGGGAGATCGCCGACGGGGTGGTGCTCAACTACCTGGTGTCGCCGGCCTACAACCGGGACGCCCTGTCCCACCTGGCCGCCGGGGCCGACCGGGCCGGGCGGGACCCGGCCTCGCTGGACCGGCCCCAGCTGGTGGTGTGCTCCCTCGATGAGGACCGGGACAAGGCGTTGGACGCGGCCCGCCTCCTCGTGACCCAGTACCTGGGCCAGCAGCCCCACATCATGAAGGCATCCGGTGTCCCTTCCTCCCTGCTGGAGGAAATAGGGCGGGTGCTCACCTGGCCGGCCACCCACGAGCAGGTCGAGGCGGCGGCCAGGCTGGTGCCCGACGACGTGGTGCAGATGATCACCGCCGCCGGTACGGCCGAGGAATGCCGGGCCAAGGTGGAGGAGTACGTTGCCGGAGGCTGCACCTGCCCGGTCCTCTACCCCCTGGGGGCGGACGTGCGGGCCATGATCGACGCCTTCGCCGACTGGTAGGCGTCCCTGGCCCACGGCCAGGTGGCGGCAGCTCGGCGGGCCTCCGCGGAAGTAGCCTGCGCTCGGTGGCCCACCCATTGCTCGAGGCGGTGAAGCCGGTGGCCGAGGCGGTTGGCGGAGAGCTGGTGGAGCCCGGTGGCCTGGCCGAAGGAGACATCCCCTTGGTGTGGGAAGGCGAGCTGGTGGGCGGGTTCCGGGTGCCCGGGCTCCATGGAGCCCTCCAGCGCATGCTCCACGCCCTGGAGAAGGAGGCAGGCCGTCCCCTGGCGGAGCTCTCCCGGGAGGAGAAGCAGCGGGCCGTGCACCAGCTGGACCTCGCTGGTGCCTTCACGCTGCGGAGAGCCGTGGAGGAGGTCGCCGATGCCCTGGGTATCAGCCGCTTCACCGTCTACAACTACCTCAATAGTGCCGGCGCCTCGCCGCCTGACCGCTGCCCGTAGGATGGAGGCATGACGAGGCGCGAGGAGTGGCAGAAGGCGTTTGAAAAGGCGCCCTTGAGGGACGCCGACTTCGAGACCATGTCCGGGCTGCCGCTGGAGCCGGTCTACGGCCCCGCCGACGACGAGGATGCCGAGTACCCAGGTGTCTATCCCTACACGCGGGGCCCCTACGCGTCCATGTACCGGTCGAAGCTGTGGACCATGAGGATGTTCGCCGGTTTCGGCACGGCCACCGACACCAACTGGCGGTTCAAGGAGCTGCTGGCCCACGGTGGCAGCGGGCTCTCCACCGCCTTCGACATGCCCACCCTGCTGGGTGTGGACTCCGACGACCCCCGCGCCCTGGGTGAGGTGGGGCGCTGCGGCGTGGCCGTGGACACCCTGGCTGACGTGGAGGACCTCTACGCCGGCATCGACCTCGAGAAGGTCACCACCTCCATGACCATCAACTCGCCGGCGGCGGTGATCCTGGCCATGTACGTGGCCAACGCCGAGGCCAACGGGGCCAAGAGGGCCAACCTGGGCGGGACCCTCCAGAACGACATCCTGAAGGAGTACCAGGCCCAGAAGGAGTTCGTCTTCCCGCCCCGTCCCAGCATGCGCCTGGTCGCTGACACCATCGAGTGGTGCGCGGCGGAGATGCCCCGTTGGCACCCGGTGTCCATCTCGGGCTACCACATCCGGGAGGCGGGCTCCACGGCCGCCCAGGAGCTGGCCTTCACCCTGGCCAACGGCTTCGCCTACGTCGAGTCCGCCCTGCAGAGGGGCCTGGCCGTGGACGACTTCGCCCCGCGGCTCTCGTTCTTCTTCAACGCCCACATCGACTTCTTCGAGGAGATCGCCAAGTACCGGGCGGCCCGGCGCATCTGGGCCCGGTGGATGAAGGAGCGTTACCACGCCTCCAGCCCCCGGTCGATGCAGATGCGGTTCCATACCCAGACGGCCGGCGTCTCCCTCACGGCCCAGCAGCCCGAGGTGAACATCGTGAGGACCGCCATCGAGGCGCTGGCCGGGGTCCTCGGCGGGACCCAGAGCCTGCACACCAACTCCATGGACGAGGCCCTGGCCCTTCCCACGGCCAAGGCGGCGCGCATCGCCCTGCGCACCCAGCAGGTGATCGCCTACGAGTCAGGCGTGGCCAACGTGGCCGACCCCCTGGGTGGGTCCTGGTTCGTGGAGTCCCTCACCGACGAGATGGAGCGCCTGGCGGAGGAGACCTTCTCCTACCTGGACGACCTGGGCCACGGCTCGATGCTCGAAGGGGTGTTGCAGGGCATAGAGGAGGGCTGGTTCCAGAACGAGGTGGCGGATGCTGCTTACCGGTTCGATCGGGCGCTGAACTCGGGCCGGCGGGTCTTCGTAGGGGCCAACGCCTTCACGGAGGGCAACGACGAGGACCCCATCGAGGTCCTGAAGATCACCGACGAGGACGAGCGCCGCCAGGTGAAGCGCCTGGCCGAGGTGAGGTCGAGGCGGGACGGTGACGCCGTCGAGCGGTCCCTGGCCTCACTGGCCGCGGCGGCAGCCGACCCCGAGGTGAACCTGATGCCGCCCCTGCTGGACGCTGTACGCACCTACGCCACGCTGGGGGAGATCATGGACCGGCTGGCTCGGGTGTTCGGCCGCCACGTGGAGCAACCCTCGATCTAGGCTGCGGTCGTGGCCGACCGGGTGCTAGTGGCCAAGCTGGGGCTGGATGGGCACGACCGGGGCATCAAGGTGGTGGCCCGCACCTTGCGGGACGCTGGTTACGAGGTGATCTACACAGGGCTCTTCCAGACGCCCGAGTCCACCGTGACAGCAGCCATCCAGGAGGACGTGGACGCCATCGGGCTCTCCATGCTCTCGGGGGCGCACCTGGCGCTGGTCCCAGCGGTCATGGAGGAGCAGCGCCGGGCCGGGGTAAGCATTCCGGTCATCGTGGGGGGGATCATCCCCGAGGACGACATCCCGGCCCTCACGAAGGCGGGGGTGTCCGCCGTCCTGGGGCCGGGCGCCTCGGCGGAGGAGGTCATCGGGGCGGTGCGAGGCGCCATAGACCGGGCGAGGCGGGAAGCGGGAGGGAGTGCCCCGGAGGGGGAGCCGGGAGGCAGTGCCCCGCAGGGAGAGCCGGCCTAAGGGCGCCGGCCCCCTCAGCTCCGTTCCCCGAGCATGGGCCCGGGGCCGGCCGGGTCCATAACCCCCTGCTCGGCCCAGGCATACCGGCCCCCGAGGACCCGCTGGGCTGCCTGGTAGTTGCCATCGTCGTCGTTGTCCCACAGGCCGGCGAACAGGCGCTGGACCCGCCGGCGGGCCCCCAGGCAGAAAAGGTCCGCCAGCTCCAGGGCGGCGTCGCCGGCGGGCCCGGGGCTCGCCCCGTCGTGGGAGGCAGACCCCGGGACCCAGCCCGCCCCAGGGTCCTCCGAAGCGAAGCCGGGGCCAGCCGCGGTCGCCCCGGGCTCAGCGCTCCCGCTCTCCTCGGCCAGCATGGCGGCACGCACGCACGCCGCGCTCATGGCGAAGAGCTCCGCTCCTATGTCGACCAGCCGGCCCAGGAAGACCTGCCTTCCCTCCAGTCCTTGGCGCCAGCGGGCCATGGCGGAGAACGTGGAGCGGGCCAGGTGCCTGCTTGCTCGCTCCACGAACCGCAGGTGCCCAGCCAGCCTCCCGAACTCGGAGTAGCTCGAGGGCTTGGTCCCGGGCCCTGCCAGCAGGCCGGGCAGCCACCGGGCGTAGAAGCCGGCTGCCCGCAGGCCGGCCCTGGCCCGGGCCGGCGCCTCCAGGGAGGGATCTACCAGCGACCCGGCCACGGACAGGTGGGTGTCGACCGCCTCCCTGGCGATCAGCAGGCGCATGATCTCCGAGGACCCCTCGAAGATGCGGGTGATGCGCAGGTCGCGCAGGACCTGCTCGGCCGGCACCGGCTTCTCTCCCCGGGCCCCGAGCGAGGCGGCCGTCTCGTACCCCCGCCCACCCCTGATCTGCACCATGCGGTCGGCGACCTGCCAGGCCATCTCCGAGCACCACAGCTTGGCCAGGGCAGCTTCGATGCGGATGTCATTGCGCTCCTCGTCGGCCAGGGCGCTCGACAGCTCCACCACGGCCTCCATGGCGAAGGTTGCCCCGGCCATGAACGCCAGCTGGTCGGCCACGGCGGCATGCTGTCCGATGGGCTTGCCCCATTGCACCCGCTCGTTGGCCCACTCCCGGGCCCACTTGAGGCTGAGCTTGGCCGAGCCGACGCATATGGCGGGCAGGGACAGGCGGCCGGTGTTCAAGGTGGTGAGGGCCACCTTGAGCCCCTTTCCCACCTCACCCACCACGTCGCTGGCGGGGACCCTCACGTCCTCGAAGCGGGTGACACCGTTCTCGATCCCCCGCAGCCCCATGAACACGTTGCGGTGCAGCACCCTCACCCCCGGGGCGTCGGCAGGGACCACGAAGGCGGTTATGCCGCCCCGTTCACCGCCAGAGGCGGGGACCCTGGCCATCACCACCAGCAGGTCGGCGATGACCCCGTTGGTGGTCCAGAGCTTCTCGCCGTTGATGAGGTAGGCGGATCCCCCCTCGACGGGCGTGGCCGTGCAGCGCATGCGGGCCGGGTCACTCCCCACCTCCGGCTCGGTGAGGAGGAAGGCGCTCACCTGGTCCCGGGCCACCTGGGGCAGGTACTTGCGGCGTTGCTCCTCCGTGCCGAACAGGCGCAGCGGCTGGGGCACCCCGATCGACTGGTGGGCCGAGAGCAAGGTGGAGAGGGAGGAGTGGCAGGAGCCGGCCAGGGTCAAGGCGCGGTTGTAGTACACCTGGGACAGCCCGAGCCCCCCGTACTCCTCGTCGATGCGCATGCCGAGAGCACCCAGGGCCTTGAGCCCTTGCAGCACCTCGTCGGGGATCCGGGCATCGGCCTCTATCCGTCCCGGGTCCACCTCCTCCACCAGGAAGCGGGCCAGGCGCCCGAGGAAGACCTCCCCCCGCCGGCGGTCTGCCTCCGGTGTCCGGGGATGGGGGTGGACGAGGTCCAGGCGGAACCGTCCGAGGAACAGCTCCTTGCCGAAGCTGGGCTTGCGCCAGCCCGCTTCCCGGGCTTCCTCCGCCACCTGGCGGGACTGGGCCTCGGTTACCTCGTGGGCGGGGACGGTGGTGCTGGCCATGGCTAGTCCTTTCCCATCCCGCCTTGTCGGGAAAGCACCTCCTCCCGGCCCACCCCCCGTCCGCTTGCAGGGGGCCCTCGGCTGGTGCTGCCTCGCCAAGGGCTCCCCGGGATGCCAGGATGCGTCCTGGTGATACGTTTCCGCCTGGCCGCCCCCGCCTCCTTCGCCGCCCTCTCGCTGGCTGCAGCCTTGCTGCTGTCCGGTTGCACGGGAGGGGGGACCACCAGGACGTCCTCGTCGCCGCCCTCTTCCTCATCCCCGTCGTCCTCCACCACGGCCCCTGCCGGCCAGGGCGGGGCGTCCTCCTCCGAGGCGCTCGCCCTCGAGCAGGACTACGTGAAGGTGGTGGACAAGGTCCGGCCGTCGGTGGTCCAGATCACCACCAGCTCGGGGCTGGGCTCGGGGGTGGTCTACGACACCAAGGGGGACATCGTCACCAACGATCATGTGGTCTACGGCGCCCGGACCGTTACCGTCCAGCTCCCGACCCGGAGCCAGCCGGTCCAGGGGCGCGTCGTGAGCGCCTTTCCCGGTGACGACCTGGCCGTGGTGCGGGTAAGCGGGGTCAACCCCTCGGCGCTGCACCCGGCCAAGTTCGCCGATTCCTCCAAGCTGCAGGTGGGCGACATCGTCCTGGCCATAGGGAACCCCCTGGGGCTGTCCGGGAGCGTGACCGACGGCATCGTGAGCGCCGTGGGCCGCACGGTGCCCGAGCCGGCCAAGCCGCCATCCCCCAAGGGGGTCATCACCAACGCCATCCAGACCAGTGCCCCCATCAACCCGGGTAACAGCGGGGGCGCCCTCGTGACCTTGAGCGGGGACGTGGTGGGGATCCCCACGCTGGCCGCTGTCGACCCTCAGATCGGCGGGGCCGCCAACGGGATCGGCTTCGCCATCCCCTCCAACACCGTCACCGACATCGCCAACCAGATCATCAGGTACGGCCACGTGGTCAACTCGCACCGGGCGGAGCTGGGCATCCTGGCCCAGCAGGTCCTGAACCAGGTGACCGGCCAACCGGCCGGGGTGCTGGTGGCCCGGCTGGCCCATCCGAGCCCGGCCGGCCGGGCCGGCATCCGGCCCGGGGACGTCATCACCGCCATCAACGGCCATGCCGTTCATACCACCTCGGACCTGGAGACGATCCTGGCCCAGCTGAAGCCGGGCCAGAGGGTGAAGGTGAGCTTCGTCAAGCCCGACGGGTCCAGGGCCACTGTCACGGTCAAGCTGGGCACCCTGCCCGGCAACACCTCCTAGGCCTGCCCGCCCGGCTCCGGGGCCGGCTCGCCCTCATCGGTGGCCACGGGCATGGCCTCGAAGAGGGACCGGAGCCGCTCCAGCTCCTCCAGGTGGAGCCCCGCCAGGGCGGCCAGCCGGCTGCGGCCCTGCTCGGTCAGGCTCAGCCGGACCGTGCGCCGGTCCCCCCGGTCGACGTGGTGGCGCTCCACCAGGCCGGCCTCCACGGCCCGGTCGACCAGCCCCACGACGGTGTTGTGCCTGCGGAAAAGGTGGTCGGCCACCTCCCCGATGGTCGGTCCCTGCCCGTCCCGCTCGGCCCCCCGGATGGCCAGCAGGAGCTGGTGCTGGGCGGGGGTGAGGCCGGCCCGCCGGACCTGCTCCTCGCTCCAGTGAAGGAACCGCCGCAGGCCCGTGCGCAGCTCGAGCAGGCGCCTGTAATCGGCGTCCCTCAGCTGGCGCCGCCGGGGCCGCCGCCCGCTGGCGGGAACCCCCGGGGCCGGGGCCCTGGCTGTCATCGGGGGTCCCCCCGCTCCCTGGCGGCTCCGGCCTCTCCGGTGCCGGCCGGGTCGGCCTCCCGACGGCCTCCCGTACCGGGCGGTCGTGCCGGCCTCGCCTCCCGCCGACCCTCCCGAGGGGTGGAGCCGTCTCCTCCCTCCGGAGCCTCGAGGTCCCCGTCGAGGGTCTCGCCCAGGCGGGCCCTGGCCTCGTGGCGCTCCTCCTCGGTCACCGCCGCCTCCTCCCCCTCCACCGGTGCCATCGCCTCGCCGATCACGAGCGAGGGATGGCGGCGGGAGCGCAGGCGGGCCAGCAAGGCGCTGGCCCGTCCCGGCTGGGGCGCCTCGAAGTCCCGGACCCGCCGCAGTCGCTCGGCGGCGATCTCGGCTCTCCCCAGCTGGCCCACTACCCGGTCGCCGTCCACCACCGGCAGCGAGTCGATCCCCCGCTCCATCAGGTGGGTGAGGGCCGTGAGCAGGAACTCGCCGGGCACGAGGGGGCGGACCTCCCGGGTGGCGAGGGGACCTACGGGCTCCCCCGGGCTGGCCTCCTCCAGGTCGGTGGCCCGGGCCAGCCCCAGGTAGCGGCCGTCCTCGTCCACCACGGCCACGGCCGAGGTGCCGGCCTCCCTCAGGAAGTGGGAGGCGTCGCCGACGGGCGTGCCTGAGTCCACGGCCACGGGCTCGGCCATGACCTGGCGGACCACCCGCATGCGCAGCAGGTCCACCTCGGCGTTGAAGTCCACCCGGAACCCCCGGTGGGAGAGCTTCTCGGTCATGATGCGGTCCTCCAGGAACAGCTCCGCCACCAGCTCGGCGGTCGCCACCCCGATCATGAGGGGGACCACCATGCTGTACTGGCCGGTGACCTCGAAGGCGAAGACCACCCCGGTGAAGGGGGCCTGGGCAGCGGCCCCGAAGGTGGCTCCCATGGCCACCAGGGCGAAGGCGGCCGGGCTCACGTGGAGTGCCGGCCAGGCGTGGGCGAAGGCGTCCCCGAGCAGGCCGCCCATGGTGGCCCCGATGAGGAACATGGGGGCCAGGGTCCCTCCCGAGGTCTGGGAGGCCAGGGAGATCCACCACGCGAAGAGCTTGGTGACGAGCAGGGCCGCCAGGGCGGCCATGGCGAAGTGCCCGTTCAGGGTGTCGCTGATGGCCGAGTAGCCCACCGACAGCGCCCTCGGGTCGAACAGGCCGATCACCGAGAAGCCCACCGCCCCGATAGCGGGCCACCAGAACATCTTGATGGGCAGCTTGCGGAAGGACGCCTCGATGGCGAACAGCCCCTTGTTCAGGATCACGGCCAGGACGCCGGCTGCCAGACCCACGATCCCGAACAGCCACAGGCCACCCAGCCCTACCCGCAGGGTGCTGTGCACGGCGAAGAGGGGGGTGGTCCCGAAGGCGAGCATCCTGACCCCGGCCGCCACTGCCGAGGCGATGGCCACCGGGACGATGGTGCGCAAGGACCGCTCGAAGAGGAGCAGCTCCACGGCCAGCACCACCGAGGCCAGGGGGGCGTTGAAGGTGGCGGCCATCCCCGCCGCCGCCCCCGTGGCCAGCAGAATCTTGCGCTCGGCGGGTGACACTGGCAGGACCTGGCCCACCAGCGAGCCCAGGGACCCCCCCGTGACGATGATCGGTCCCTCGGCGCCGAAGGGGCCGCCGGTGCCGATGGCGATGGCTGCCGACAGCGGCTTGGCCAGGGCGGCACGGGGGGGGATGCGGCTCTCCCTGACCAGGATGGCCTCCAGCGACTCGGGGATCCCATGGCCCCGGATGACCGGCGACCAGACCGCCAGCAGCGACACCAGCAGGCCCCCGATCACTGCGGTGAGGATGATGAGGGGGGACGGGTGGTAGTGGCGGAGGGTAGGCAGGGTGAAGCCCACGTCGTGGAGAAGGGTCAGGTGGCTGATGAACCCGATGAGGGCGAACAGGGCCAAGGCGGCCCCCCCGCCGGCCAGCCCCAGCCCGGCGGCCACCACCGACAGCAGCCACATGCGGGGAGGGGTGGTCTGCCCGGCCACCCGGCGGCGGACGTCAGGGAGCAGGGAGCCGATATGGGTCACATCACGACAATATCCGGTGACGATCTTGTTGCCCGCCCCGGGCGTACCAGGGCTCTTCGTCTCCGCTCACCGCCTGAGCGCCTCTACTGGCGCCCATCCCCGGGTCCAGCACCTCAGCCAGGTGGAGCACCCTCTGGCCGGTGGCCTGCTCTATCTGGGTCCTGCAGCTGAAGCCGTCCGCCACCAGCAGCGCTCCCGGCCCGGCCCGCTCTACGGCGGGCAGGAGGTCCCGCTGCGCCACCGCCATGGAGACGGCGTAATGGCCGGCCTCGAAGCCGAAGTTCCCGGCCAGGCCGCAGCAGGTGGGGGGCACCACGTCCACATCCAGGCCGGACCGGGCCAGGAGGGCCTCCTCGGCACCCATGGTGAGCACCGCCCGTTGATGGCAGTGGTACTGGACGAGGGCCGTCCCCGAGCGGGGAGGGGGGTTCCACCCGGGCGCCAACCGGCCCAGGGCCTCGCCCAGGGTCATCGTCAGCCCCGCCAGGCGCTTGGCCCCCTCGTCGGCGCCCAGGAGCTCCGGTCCATCGGAGCGGAGCATGGCGGCGCAGGAGGGCTCGAGCACCACGACCGGCGTGCCTGCCGACAGCCAGGGGGACAGGGCATCCACGGTGCGGGACAGGACCCGGCGGGCCACCCCCAGCTGGCCTGTGGACACCCAGGTCAGCCCACAGCAGAGGGCCTGGCGGGGGAGCGAGACGGCCAGCCCGGCGGACCGGAGGACCGAGGCGGCGGCTCGGCCTACCTCGGGATGGAAGTAGTTGTTGAAGGTGTCGGGCCACAGCAGCACCGACGGCCCGTTGCCGGGGTGGTCTGCCACCAGTCCCTGGTTGGCGGCCCAGTCCCGCAGGGTCTGCCTGGCGTAGCGGGGGAGGGGGCGCTCCCGGGCTATGCCTCCCGCCCGCTTCACCAGGCCGCCGAGGCCGGGGGTGGCCCCGACCAGGTTGAGCACCCGGGGCGCTCGGGACGCCAGCAGGGACCAGGCTGGCAGCCACCCCATCGAGTAGTGGGCGGGAGGGCGCGGCCGCCCCCGGTAGTGGTGGGCCAGGAACTCTGCCTTGTAGGTGGCCATGTCCACTCCCACCGGGCACTCGGCCCGGCAGCTCTTGCATGCCAGGCACAGGTCGAGGGCGTCGAGGACGGCCTTGGAGCGCCAACCGTCCGCCACCACGTCACCCTGCAGCATCTCGAACAGGAGCCGGGCTCTTCCCCGGGTCGAGTCCTCCTCCTTGCCCGTGACGAGGTACGAGGGGCACATGGCGCCGCCCTCCCGGCGGCGGCACTTGCCCACCCCCACACAGCGCAGGGCCGCCCGGTGGAAGCGGTTGCCGTCCCTGGGGTAGGAGAAGTAGGTGCGTACCGGCACCGGCCGGTAGGTGGGCCCCAGTCTCAGGTCCTGGTCCAGGGGGGCCGGCCTCACGACCTTCCCCGGGTTCATCCGGCCCTCGGGGTCCCAGATGTCCTTGAACCGGGCGAAGGCTTGCACCAGGTCGGGGCCGAACATCCGGTCCAGCAGCTCCGCCCGGGCCTGGCCGTCGCCGTGCTCTCCCGACAGCGATCCCCCCAGGCCGGCGACCAGGTCGGCGGCTTCCTCCACGAAGGAGCGGAACGTGGCTATGCCGGCCGCCGTGGTGAGGTCGAAGTCGATCCTGGTGTGTATGCAGCCGTGGCCGAAGTGGCCGTACACGGAGCCGGCGTAGCCGCGCTCCTCTTCCAGCCGGCGCAGGCCCCGCAGGTAGTCGCCCAGCCGCTCGGGAGCCACGGCGGCGTCCTCCCAGCCTCCCCAGCGAGGTGCCTCCCCGGGAGGGAAGGTGGTGACACCGAGGGCGGCCTCGCGCACGCTCCATATGCGCTCCTGGCCCTCCGGGTCGCCCACCAGTGTCACCGACGGCCATCGGCTGCCGCCGGTCACGGCAGCGGCCAGCCGGTGCGCAGCCTCGGAGGCCTCGGCGGGCGTGGACCCCCCCACCTCGGCCAGGAGCCATCCCGCGCCCTCGGGCAGGAGATCGAGGCCCGCTGATCCCCGCCCGCCCCCGCGCCGCTCGTAGGAGACGAGCCGGTCGTCGAAGCCCTCCAGGCCGATGGGGCCCTCGGCCATGACGGCCGGCACGGCGTCGGCGGCGGCTACCACGTCCGGATAGCCGAGCACGGCCAGGGCCCGGTGCTCGGGGATCTCCACCAGCTTGACCTCCGCCGACAGCACGGTGGCGCACGTCCCCTCGGTCCCGACCAGCGCTCGGGCCACGTTGAAGCCGCGTTCGGGAAGGAGCTCGTCCAGGTTGTAGCCGGAGACCCTCCTCGGGATCTGGGGGAAGCGGGACCGGATGAGGGGGGCGCAATGGTCCACCAGGTTCTTCATGCCCTGGTAGAGCTCGGCCCGGCGTCCCCCGCCGGCCACGATGGCCTGCAGCTCCTCCTCGCTGGTGGGGCCGACCGTGAGGCGCAGGCCGTCGTAGGTCAGCACCTCCAGGGACTCCACGTTGTCCACCGTCCTCCCGGCGATGATGGAGTGCACCCCGCAGGAGTTGTTGCCGATCATGCCGCCCAGCGTGCAGCGGTCGTGGGTGGCCGGGTCGGGCCCGAAGGTGAGGCCGTGGTCCCGGGCGGCCCGGCGCAGGTCGTCGAGCACCGTCCCGGGCAGGACCCTTGCCCGCCTCCTGGCCGGGTCTATCTCGGCCACCTGGCGCATGAACCGAGAGCAGTCGATGACCAGGGCCCGGTTGCAGGCCTGGCCGGCCAGGCTGGTCCCCCCGCCCCGGGGGAGCACCGCCGCCCCCCAGCGGCGAGCCACGGCCAGAGCCGCCTCCACGTCAGAGGCATCGAGGGGTGCCACCACCCCCAGGGGCACGTGGCGGTAGTTGGAGGCGTCGGTCGAGTACATGGCCCGAGCACCGGTGTCGAACCGCACCTCCCCCCGGACCTCCTTCTCCAGGTCGGACCGGAGGCTGGGCCCGACCGCCTTGTCCAGGCTCCGCCCGTCGCGTCCGCTCACCGGGGCCGCCCCTCTCCGAGGAGGGTCGCCATCAGTCCGGGGTCATCGGGGAGGAGCCCGGCGGCTGGCAGCCGCTGGAGGAGGGCTCGCCACCCCGGGTGCAGGGAGAGGGGACCGGCCAGGGCCTGCCCCGCCTCCTCGAGGTGGCCCGCCCCCGCCAGGGCCACGCCGGCCCAGAAGCCCAGCTCGGGGTTGCCCGAGCGCCCCGCCACGGCGACGGCCGCTTCGTACTCGGCCAGGGCCCGGGATGGGTCATCGGCGAGAAGCTGCTCGGCCTCGTTGGCCCGGGCATAGGCCAGGGAGAGGCTCACCAGCCGGCGCACCTCACCCAGGGGGTCAGGGTGGTCGTCCACCCTGACATCCACCACCCGGTCGGCCCACGGCCGTCCGCTGGGTTGGCCCGCCACCACCAGGACCGCCGCCGACTGGCGGCCCCTCACGTCGCCACCCGCCTCCTCGGCCGCCTCCAGGGCCAGCAGCAGGCGCTCGGGGAAGGGGGCCTCGGAGGAGCCCTCGAAGGCATCGCCCATGGCCTCGGGAACGCCGGCCTCGGCCATCATGTTGGCCTGGGCCGTCCAGCCATCCCCGCTGACATGGCCCGCCTCGGCGATGCAGGACGAGCCGGTGTGGGTGGCCACCCGGCCGGCGGCGTCGACCACCCCCACCTGGCGGATGGCGGCATCAGGATCGGCCACCACCAGCCCCGGCAGGGCCTGGGGAGCGGAGCGCCCGGCGGCCAGCAGCTCCAGGGCCAGGGGACCATAGGAGGGGTCGGCCATGGCTTGGGTGGCCACTGCTCCGACACCTGAACGGGCCCAGGGCACGACCGAGCCCACGGAGAACCAGTGGGACTGGACGGCCACGCCCAGTTGGCCGGTGGTGGGGTCGCGGGCCACGAGGGAGTAGGTCATGGCCGGACGCTATCGCGGGAGCCGCCGTCGGCCCGAAAGGCCAGACGGCGGCTCCGGGAGCTCACTTCTTCTTGGTGTAGTACCAGTAGGCGGGGGTGATGGTGGTGAACGGGTTCTGGGGGGTCACGCCCTTCAGGTTGGACCTGATCAGCGTGAGCTGGAAGTAGGGGAGGGGCTGCCAGATGACCGGGGCCTGCTCGACCAGGTAGTTCTGGTACCTGTCCAGAGCCGCCTGCGCCTGGCTGGGCTTGGCCAGATGGGTGGCCTGGATGTTGGCGTCGTTGGTCTTGTCGCAGTAGCTGCCCGAGTTGGACCCGGCCCCGCAGGCGAAGATCTCACCCCCGGTCGGGTAGTAGTCGGGGGCGTATATCCACCCTGCTCCCCAGTTCTCCATCTCCCAGGTGCACTTGGGGCCGACCTTGCAGGGGGCGGAGTTGGCCACGACCGTGTCGAAGGGGGCCTCGCTCAGGTGGATGACGATGCCCGCCTGGGCGGCGTTGGACTTGTAGGTCTTCATGGACTGGTCTATCTCGGGCACACCGCTCTCGTATTGCAGGTCGAAGTTCATGGTGGCCCCCGCCTTCACCCCTGGCCCGCAGTTGTGGCTGCCCGACCCGGGAGAGGTGCAGGTGGCCACCCCGTGCTCGATGGTCCAGCCGTGGCTGGTAATGAGGCCCTTGGCCTTGGCGACGCTGAACGGGAAATGGTTCTTCTTCTCGAAGGGCGAGGCAAAGGGGTTGCGCGGCACGACCGGGACTGGCCCGTAGGTGGGGAAGGCGAAGCCGTGGTAGATGCTCTGGATGACCCCCTTCTGGTCCATCAGCGTCTGCAGGGCGTGGCGCACGTAGAGCTGGCGGAAGATGGGCCCGACCGTGGGGTTGTTGAAGTTGAGGGGGAAGTAGTTGACCTCCCAGGGGGCCCACGGGGCGAGGGTGTAGCCGAGAGAGGCTAGGCGGGACTTCTGGGGCAGGTCGGCGAAGGGTAGGTACCCGACATCGGGGCCCCGGCCCGACGTCACATCGTTGTACTCGGACGACTCGGTGGTGAAGGGCTCCTCTATGAACTTGGAGAGCGATGGCTTCACCGGTCCCGAATAGTCGGGGTTGGGCACGAAGACCGAGTAGCCCGTGGTCTGGTACTGGGACAGCTTCCAGGGGCCGTCCACGATCTTCCACAGGGGGTTGGTGGCGTAGGTGTGGACGTCCTTGGACTGGGCGGTGAGGAAGCGGTACACCGGGCCGCACTTGGAAGCCGAGGCGGCGCAGCCGCCGCTACCGGGCTTGGCTCCCATGTGGGTGATGTCCCAGGCCTCGGGCATGGGGGTGATCTGGGAGAGCTCGTTGTAGAGGAACCAGGTGTGGTTGTAGGCCTTGTTGAGGGTGAACTGGACGGTGGTCGCGTTGAGGGCCTTGGTCGAGACGACGTTGTCGGGGTAGTTGCCGGGTACGTAGGCGGCCCAGTTGGCCTTCTCCTCGGTCACCATGTGCTGCCAGAAGAGGACGTCGGTGGCCGTGACCGCCTTGCCGTTCGACCACTTGTAGGGCTTCAGCTTGACCGTGACGGTCTTGCCCCCGCCGGACCACACCGGCAGCTGGGCCAAGGAAAGGCTCTCGTTCACGAGCGGCTTGCCATCCTTGCCGAACCAGTAGAGGGGGCGGAACATGAGCTGCTGGAACTGGGAGATGTTGGTGGTGCTGAAGTATGTGAGGCCCATGAAGGGCAGGATGAAGTTGGGGACCTGGCCCGCCGGGATCGCCCAGGTGGCCGTTCCTCCCTTCACCCTGGCACTGGCTGACACCGTGGTGCTCGAGGAGGCGCTCGCCGATGACGGCGTGGTCGAGCTGGTGGTGCTCTTGGCCCCACCACAGGCGGCGAGGAGCAACCCGGCGGTCACGGCCGCAGCGGCCCCTCCTGACAGGCGTCGGAACAGCTTCATGTCGATGCCCCCTTGCATGGCTGGCAGGGCCGCCGCCGAGACGGTCCCCGACGGCGATCGGGCATGGTAGCGCGCTTGTCAACTCCAGGGTTGGCACCCCCGGATCGCCGCCATGGGGGATGAAGGGCTACCATCGGGGGCCAGCGACCATCAGTGAGGGTGGGACCTCCGGAGGGGGACGGTCCACGCACCGAGGGAGGCCGATGTCAGTCCCGCTCCTCTCAGTGCGTAGCATTGATAGGAACGCCGGGAGTCTCCGGCGAACATGCCTGGCAAGGAGTAGAGGCCCAGTGGTCAATGTGCTCGAAGTCGAGGACCTGCGGACCCATATCCGCATGCGTCATTCGACGGTGGAGGCGGTCGACGGCGTCTCCTTGACGATCGCCCCCGGCGAGACGGTGGGCCTGGTGGGGGAGTCCGGGTGCGGCAAGTCCATGACGGGCATGTCGATCATGCGGTTGCTTCCCCCCGGCGGCCACATCGTGGGTGGCACCGTGAAGCTCAACGGCCGGGAGCTGACCACCCTGTCCGACGCCGAGATGCGCCACGTGAGGGGGAACGAGGTGGCCATGGTCTTCCAGGACCCCATGACCTCGCTCAACCCCACCATGACCATCGGCGACCAGATCGCCGAGCCGGTGCGCATCCACCGGCGCGTGTCTAAGAAGCAGGCCATGGAGCGTGCGGCCGAGGTGCTCACGCTGGTCGGCATGCCCAAGCCCCTCGAGCGCCTGAAGGCCTTTCCCCATCAGCTCTCCGGTGGGCTGCGCCAGCGCGTGGTGATCGCCATGGCGCTGGCCTGCGAGCCCAAGCTCCTCATCGCCGATGAGCCCACCACCGCCCTCGACGTCACGATCCAGGACCAGATCCTCACCCTGCTCGACGACCTCAAGTCTCGGCTGCACATGGGCATGTTGCTCATCACCCACGACATGGGGGTCATCGCCGGGCGGGCCGACCGGGTCATGGTCATGTACGCCGGGCGCATCGTGGAGTCGTCCGACACCTGGACGATCTTCCACAAGATGCGCCATCCGTACACGGCCGCCCTCCTCGAGTCCATCCCCGACCTGGAGACCGACCGCACCAAGGTCCTCTACAGCATCCCGGGTCTGCCGCCCGACCTCTCGCACCCTCCCAAGAACTGCCGCTTCGCACCCCGGTGCCGCTACGCCCAGAAGAAGTGCCAGGAGGAGGACCCGCCCCTCGGGGGCCCCGACCCGAAGCATCCCTTTGCCTGCTTCTTCCCCGTGGACGGCCCGAGGGAGAAGGGGGCTGCCGCCGAGGAGGACGGCGCCGCCCCGGTCCAGGTCTGGGCCCGCCCCCGTGCCGGGGAGGGCATGACGGGCGAGGAGGCGGCCGCCCTGGACCAGGGGGTCCCTGCCGAGCTGGTGCCGAGCTCCCCTGCCAACGGTTCGACGGGGGACCCGCTCCTCGTCCTGGACCACGTGGTGAAGGAGTTCCCCATCACCAAGGGCGTGCTCCAGCGCCAGGTGGGCTCGGTCAAGGCCGTCTCGGATGTCTCGTTCACCGTGGCCCGGGGGGAGACCTTCGGGTTGGTGGGGGAGTCGGGCTGCGGCAAGACCACCCTGGGCCGCCTGGTGGTAGCCCTGGAGAAGCTGGACTCCGGCCACATTTTCTTCGATGGCGAGGAGGTGTCCAAGCTGCGGGGTGCCGCCCTGAGGCGCAAGCGCCGGGACCTCCAGCTCATGTTCCAGGACCCCTACGCCTCCCTCGACCCCCGGATGCGGGTGGTCTCCACGCTGCGTGAGCCGCTGGTGGCCCAGCACATCGGCACCCGGGCCGAGCAGGAGGCCCGCATCCGTGAGCTCCTGGCCGAGGTGGGCCTGTCCGACCGGGCCATGGGGCTCTACCCCCATGAGTTCTCAGGTGGCCAGCGCCAGCGCATCGGCTTCGCCCGGGCCCTCACCCTCGAGCCCCAGCTCATCGTGGCCGACGAGCCCGTGTCGGCCCTGGACGTGTCGATCCAGTCCCAGGTGCTCAACCTCATGCGCCGTCTGCAGGCCCAGCGCGACCTGACCTACATCATCATCTCCCACGACCTGTCGGTTGTCCGCTACCTGGCCGACCGGATCGGGGTCATGTACCTGGGCAAGCTGGTCGAGATCGGCCCCGGCTCGGAGATCTACGCCCGGCCGGCCCACCCCTACACCGCCGGACTGCTGGAGGCCATCCCGGTCCCCGACCCGGCCAAGGAGAAGGTGAAGAGCGGCAAGGAGGCCATGAAGGGCGAGCTGCCCTCCGCCGCCAACCCCCCCTCGGGGTGCCGCTTCCGGACCCGGTGCCCGCGGGCCCAGCAGATATGCGCCGAGGAAGAGCCGCCGCTGCGTCCCTTCAGCCACAACGGCCACGAGGCGGCGTGCCACTTCCCGCTGCAGACCCCAGTAGCCCTGCCCCAGCCGGCGGCGGCAAGCACCAGCAGCTCCTGAGGGGCTCCTGACAGGACGAAAGCGACAGGGCGAAAGGGGCGGGCCCCGAGGGCCCGCCCCTTCTCTTCTCCTTCTGTCTGGTCTCTACCGTCTGTCTGTGCCCGCCTGAGCGACCCGTTCCGCCTGGAAGTCCGCCTGGACGGCCTGCACCCTGGGGGGCCGCCAGCCGCCTCCCCTTGGCTGCGACCTAGCTCACCGTTGCTGGAGGCGGACCTCCAGGGAGTCACGCAGGGCGTCGCCGATGAAGTTGAAGGCCACCACCGTGATCACGATGGCGATGCCGGCGGGGTAGATCAGCCACCAATAACCGTCATAGAGGTAGTTGAGGCCGTTGGAGAGCATGTCGCCCCAGTTGCTGGCGGGCGGGGGCGGGCCCAGGCCGAGGTAGCTCAAGTAGGCGAGTAGCAGGATGGAGTCGGCCACCGAGAAGGTGGTCTGGACCACGATGGTGCCGATCACGTTGGGCACGATGTGGCGCAGCACGATGCGGCCGCTGCGGCTACCCGAGGCCCGGGCGGCCTGGACGTAGTCACGGACCCGGAGGGAGAGCGTGTCACCTCGCACCAGACGGGCGCAGCCCAGCCAGGAGATGAAGGCGATGACGAGGATCACCACCGGGATGGTGGGCACGAAGATGGAGGCCAGGAGGAGGATGAGGAGGAGCGGCGGGATGGCGAGGATGGAGTCCACGACACGCATCATCAGCCCGTCCAGCCAGCCTCCCACGTAGCCGGCCACTGCCCCCCAGGCGGTCCCCAGCAGGGAGGCGAGGAGAGCGGCAGCCAGGCCCACCTCGAGGGAGGACTGGCCCCCCTTCATGAGCCGGCCCAGCACGTCATAGCCCACGTCGTCGGTACCGAGGGGGTGCTTGAGGCTGGGGGGCAAGGTGACCTGGTTGAGGTTCGTGTTGACCTGGTTGGTGTGGTAGAAGAACGGGCCCACGAAGCTGAAGAGGGCCATGAACACCACGATGGCCACGCCCAGGACGGCCAAGCGGTTCTGGACGAAGACGTCGAAGATCAGCTTCCAGATGCTGCCTACCGCTTGAGCCTCGCCGCCCTCGGGGGTGGTGGCAGCCGAAGCCGGCTCTAGTCCGGTGGGGGCGACGCCTATGGCCATATCATGCTCCCCTTCATGTCAGAAATAGCCCTTTCATCTCAGGCGACAAGACAGGATACTGCTTGGGATCAGGTGTAGCGGACCCGGGGGTCGGCCACGGCGTAGAGGATGTCGGCCAGGAGGGACCCCACCACGGTCGCAGCTCCCACCACCACGGTGAAGCCGAGCAGCACGGGGAAGTCCTTGTTCTGGGCCGACGTCCAGAACAGGAGCCCCATCCCCGGGTAGTTGAAGACGGACTCGGTTACCACGGCCCCGGACAGGGTGGCCGGCAGGCTGAGGCCGATCAGGGTGATGATGGGGATGAGGGAGTTGCGCAGCACGTGGCGGAACAGGACCGAGAACTCCGACACCCCCTTGGCCCGGGCGGTGCGCACGTAGTCCTGCACCATGTTCTCTATGGCTGCCGAGCGCATGAACCGGCTGAACAGGGCCACGGTGACGATGGCCAGCGTGGCCACGGGCAGGACCAGACCGAGGGGCTGCTGGAGCACGGCGCCCACGGTCCCGCCCTGGGGCCCCTCGGGGGGCAGCAGGTGGAAGCTGATGGCGAAGCCCAGGATGAGGAGGAAGGCCAGCCAGAACACCGGCATGGAGTAGCCGATGAAGGCAGCCCCGGTGACGGTGTAGTCGATGGGCTTGTTGCGCCGGATGGCCTGCAGGATGCCCAGGGGGACGGCGATGACCAGGGCCACGATGTAGGAGAGGCCCACCAGCAGCGCCGACTTGGGCAGGTCCTGGGCCAGGAGGGAGTTCACCGTCTGGTTGTAGTGGTACGAGTACCCGAGGTTGCCCTGGAGCAGGTGCCACACGTAGCGCCCGTACTGGACCGGGAGCGGCAGGTTGTAGCCGTTCTGGACGATGAACTGGTGGATCGCCTGAGGCGTGGCTCTCGGGCCGAGGAGGGCCCGGGCGGGCCCGCCCGGGAGCAGGTGCAGGATGATGAACACGATGATCGTCACGCCGAACACGACGATCACGGCTTGGATCAGGCGGCGGATGATGTAAGCAGTCATAGGCGTTGTCTCTCTGGCTGTCTATGAGGCGAGGGGCACCGGCTGGACCAGGTCCAGGAGGTGCCCGTCGCCTCGCATGCTCTTGCTACTTGGTGAAGTACCAATCGGAGGGGTTGATGTTCAGGTAGGTGTTGAAGCTGAAGCCATGCAGGTTGGACTTGATCTCCATGAGCTGGTAGTCGGGGTTGGGCTGCCAGATCACAGGGAGCTGCTCCACGGCGTAGTCCTCGTACTTGTACAGGTTCTGCAGGGCGTTGCCCTTGTTCAGGTGGGTGAGCTGGATGAGGTTGTCCATGGTCTTGCTGGAGTAGTTCTCGGTGTTGGACCCGGCACCAGTCTTGTAGAGCTCGCCGCCGGTCGGGTAGTAGTCCGGGGCGTAGACCCATCCCCCGCCCCAGTTGACGATCTCCCAGCTGCAGGAGGACTGGGACGGCTTGCAGGCCGCCGCCTTGGAGATGGCGTCGTCAAAGGTCGTGCCCGAGAGGGAGAGCTTGATGCCAACCTTGGCGGAGTCGGAGACCTCGGTCTCGATGGACTGGGTGAGGGCGGCGATCCCGGTGGAGTAGACGTACTGGAAGTCCAGCTTGGCCCCCTTCTTGATGCCCGGGCCACACTTGGTGGGATCGGTGCAGGTGTCCACGCCATTGGGGACCACCGTCCAGCCGTGGGACCGCAGGGTGGCAGCGGCCCGCTTGGGGTTGAAGCTGAACGGGCACTTCTTCTCGAGGGGGCTGGTCAGCTGGCTGGGCGGGTCGGCCGGCACCGGGCCGCAGGTCGGGTATCCGTAGCCCTTGTAGTAGGCCTTGATGTCGCCCTTCTGGTCGATCAGCTCCTCGAGGACCTGGCGGATGTAGGCCTGGCGGAAGATGGGCCCTACGGTCGGGTTGTTGAGGTTGACCTCGAAGTAGTCGAACCCGAAGTCCGTCCAGGGCTTGAAGGTGTACCCCCTCGAGGCCAGGATGGTCCGCTGGGCCACGTCCTGGGCCGGGATGTAGCCGACGTCGATGCTGTTGCCTGACCGCAGGTCGTTGTACTCGGCGGTGTCGGTGGTGAAGGGCAGCTCGACGAACTTCGACAGGTGGGGCTTGTCCGGGCCCGTGTACTTGGGATTGGCGGTGAACACGGCCCGGCCCGTGGTGTCGAGGGACTGGAGCTTCCACGCCCCGTCCACCACGCTCCAGATGGGGCTGGAAGCATAGGTGGCCACACCCTTCTTGCCCTGCGAGATCAAGAACTTGTAGACGGCCGGGCACTTCTTGACGTCGGTGGTGCAGCCACCGCTCCCCGGCTTGGCGCCGAGCTTGGTGACGTCCCAGGCCTCGGGGAAGGGGGTTATCTGGGAAAGCTCGTTGTACAGGAACCACTGGTGGCTGTAAGCATTGTTGAGGTTGAACTCGATGCTGGTGGGGCTGAGGACCTTGGTGCTCACCACGTTGTCGGGATAGGCGCCCGGCACGTAGGCGGCCCAGTTGGCCTTCTCGGCCGTCACCATGTTCTGCCAGAGCTCGACATCCTTGGCTGATACTGGCTCCCCGTCGGACCACTTATCGGGCTTCAGGGTGACGATCACGGACCTGCCGCCGTTGGTCCACTTGGGCGGGTAGGCCAGCGAGAGGCGGTTGTTCACCACGGGCTTCTCGCCGACGCCGAAGTAGTACAGCGGCTTGTACATGAGGTACTGGAAGTTGGAGATGTTGGCCACGCTGAAGTAGGTGAAGCTCATCAGCGGGAAGATCCAGTTGGGCGTGGCCGTGGGGCCGAGGGCGAAGGTGGCCGTGCCGCCCTTTTGTATCTTGCTGGCCGGCACCGTCGTGGAGGATGCCGCCGCCGCCGAGCCGGAGGTCTTGGTGGTGGGCTTGGTGGTCCCCCCGCAGGCGGCCAGGAGGAGGGCCCCCGCTGCCAGGGCAGCAAGGCCTCCCATGGCTCTACGGAACATGCTCATGCCTGTCTCCCTGCCCCCTTGTCTAGAGGCCCGGCTCCAGCCCGGGCCCGGGCGCACCGCCCGCTGGGTAGGCCAGGATCGTATCCGGGCCAGGGGGCAGGGACAAGGCAGCCCCCCTCCCTAGGGAAGGGAGGGGGGCTGGCCGTTCCTGTTTCCGGACTAGGAGGGTCGGGCTACTTGGTGTAGTACCAGTCCTCCGGGGAGAGGGACGTGTAGGCGTTCTGGGGAACGACCCCCTGCAGGCCCTTCTTGACCTCGGTCAGCTGGTAGTAGGGGGTGGGCACCCAGATCCAGGGCAGGTCCTTGGCCAGGTAGTCCTCGTACTTGAAGAAGGCCTGCTGGGAGTTGGCGGAGTGCAGGGTGGCCTCGATCAGCCTGGCTGCCGTCGGGTTGTTGTAGCTCCCGGCATTGAGCGACGCCCCCTTCAGGAACAGCCCGTCACCGGTCGGCAACGTGCCGTAGCTGATGCCGCCGTACTCCCCCAGCTCCCAGTTGCAGGCCTTGGGGCAGGGGTTGACGGTGCTGATCACCGTGTTGAAGGGCTGGGCCGTGAGGCTGATGTTGACCCCGGCCTGGCTGGCCGCCGACTTGATGGCTTCGGACTGCTGGGTGAGGGAGGCCAGGCCGGAGGAGTAGAGCAGGGTCAAGGACATCTTGGCCCCCTTGGCGATCTTGGCCCCGCACTGGTTGGCGCCCGTCCCGGGGTTCTGGCAGACGTCGGTCCCTCCCGGAGTGATCTTCCAGCCGTGGTCCTTGAGCAGCTTCATGGCCGCCGAGACGCTGAAGGGGTAAGGGTTCTTGCGCTCGAACGGCGAGACCAGGTTGCTCTTGGGGAGCAGCGGGACCGGCCCATAGGTGGGGACGGCCTGCCCGTGGAAGATCCGGCTGATGATCTGCTGCTGGGGGATCAGGTGTTGGAGGGCCTGGCGCACGTACAGCTGGTCCAGGATGGGCCCCACCTGGGGGTTGGTCAGGTTGGGGATCATGTAGTTGACGCCGAGGATGATCCAGGGGGTCATCTTGAACCCTAGGGAGTCGAGCGAGCTCCTGGCGGTCCAGTCCTGGGGCGGCAGGTACCCAACGTCGATCTGGTTTCCTGCCCTCAGCACGTTGAACTCCGAGGAGTCAGAGGTGAAGGGCACTTCGATGAACTGGGAGAGATGGGCCTTGTCCGGCCCCGAGTACTTGGGGTTGGGGACGAACACCGCCCTGCCGGTGGTGTCGAAGGACTTGAGCAGCCAGGGGCCGTCGACCACCTTCCACAGCGGGTTGGTGGCGAAGGTCTTCTCGTTCTTGGCCTGGTTGACAAGGAAGTTCCACACCGCCTTGGCCCCCGAGGTGGTGGTGTCGTAGTTGCCCACCTTGCCGCTCGCCGAGGTCTTGTCCCACGCCTGCTGGGGCAGGGGGTAGAGGACACCCAGCTCGTTGTCCGTGAACCACAGCGGGGAGACCGGGCCGGTCAGGTGGAACACCACCGTGCGCGGCCCCGTGGCCTGGTAGCTCTTCACGTTGTCGGGCATCTCGCCCGGGGTGTACTGGCACCACTGGGTCTTGTTGGCCTTGACCAGGTTCATCATGAAGGTGAGGTCGCGAGCCGACACCGGGGCTCCGTCCGACCACTTGTAAGGCTTCAGGCTGACCGTGACCGTGGTGTCGTGGTCCGAGTACTTGATCGAGGAGAACAGGCTCTTCTTGGGGTTCACGCCGGTGTGCTCGCCGATCCCGGCCCAGATGAGGGGGCGGTAGAGGAAGTTGGAGAACTGGCTGATGTTGTAGACCGAGCAGTAAGCGGTCGGCGTCACCGGGAAGATGAAGTTGGGCGGCGAGGAGGGGGCCTCGGCGAAGGTGGCCGTGCCGCCCTGCTTGATCTTGCTGGAGGGCACGCTCGAGGTGGACCCGCTGGCTGCCGCCGAGGAGGAGGGGGACGAGGACGACGAGGAGGTCTTGGTCTTGCTGGAGCTGGTTCCCCCTCCGCAAGCGGCGAGCAGCAGTGCCCCCGCAGCCACGGCAGTGAGCCCCCCCATGACCTTTTGCGCTCGCCTCATCGAGTCGCCCCCTTACGATGTGAATGAAGCCACCCCAGGTTGCTGGGCCTGGCGGGGAAGGGTAGCCCATGGCGCGGGACGAGACAAAGCATCCCGGTACTTTTTGCCTCATGCCGATACGCAGCAAGCTCACGGTGCGCGAGCCGGCTCCCCCGGACGGTGGACAGAAGGCCGACCGGCAGGCCAAGCGGGAGCCGACCGAGGAGGAGCGGGCCACCCGCCGGGCCCGGGTGGCTGCGGCCAAGGACGCCCTGGCCCGCTCGGCGGGGCTGCGCGGCGAGCACGTGGGGGCGGCCCGGGCGGCCCTCAAGGCCTACCTGCGCCACCTGAACGATCCTCACCAGCCCTCTGATGACCAGTTCGCGGCCCTCGTCGAAGCTCCCTTCAAGGCACCCCCCAGGCCCCGCCGCAGCTCTTCGGGGCGCTAGACCCGGAGGTCCCGTGCCTGCCGCCCCTCCCAGCCAGGGACCTGCCCCGGCGCGCTGCCAGGCTTGCCCGGCCCTGTCCGGGGGAGCCTGCCCCGCCGGGGCGGCCGGCTGCTCCAGCCCGGGCCAGACGGCCCCCTGGCCCGCCCGGGCCGGGCTGGCCCTGGCCGCCGGGGTGGCGGGGGCCGTGGTCTACGAGGCTCAGCCCCTGCTGGCGGCCGTCGACCGCTCGCTCCGGTCCGGCTCCGGCCCGGCCGGCCTGCTGTCGGCCCTGCCCCAGCTCGGGCTGGCCCTGGGCCTGGTCTTGCTCCTCCCGCTGGCCGACCGGGTGCCGCGCCGGCGCCTGGTCGTCATGCTGGCCGGAGGCCTGTCCCTCGCCTCGGTCGGGGCTGCCATCAGCCCCAGCCTGGCCCCTCTGGCCCTGGCCGTCCTGGTCATCGGCGCCCTCTCGGTCCTGGGCCAGGTGGCGGTACCGCTCGCCGCCGAGACGGGGGGCGGGAGGGCCAGGCTGGCATCCCAGGTGGGGGGGGCCCTGCTTGCCGGGGCTGTGCTCTCACGCACGCTGTCCGGCGTGGTCGGTGGGCTGGCGGGGTGGAGGGCCAGCTTCTGGCTCCCGGCCGCCCTCCTGGCCGTGGCTGCTGTGGTGTCGCTGGCCTACCTGCCACCGAGCCGCCCGCTGCCGAGCGCTGCCCCCTACAGACAGATGCTGGCCACCGTGACCCGCTCCCTGTCCGGCCTGGAGCGGCAGGCCGTGTACGGGGCGCTGGCCTTCGGGTCCTTCGGGGCAGCCTGGACGGCCCTGCCGTTCCTGCTGGGCGGTGGGCGCTGGAGGCTCGGCCCGGAGCTGATCGGGGTGGTCGGCCTTACGGGCGTGGCCGGCCTGGCCGGGGGCTCGGTGCTCACCCGGCTCGTGCGTCCCTCCGGCGGGAGCGCCTCCATGGGGGCCTTCGCAACCTTGGCGGTGGCGGGATGGGCCCTGCTGGAAGTGGGAGGACGCTCCCTGCCGGCGCTGGTTGCCGGCCTGGTCCTGCTGGACGCGGCCGTGCAGGCGATGCACCTGGCCAACCGGGAGGGAGTGGAGAGGGGGTCGGGGTGCTCGGCGGCACCGGCCGCCACCGCCTACATGGCTCTGGCCCTCCTCGGGGGAGCCCTGGGCTCGGCTCTCTCGGGGGCTGTCTGGTCGTGGGCGGGCTGGCCGGCTGCCTGTGGTGTCGGCCTGGCCTTGGCCGGGGCTGCGCTGGCTCTGTGGCTGGTCGACCTGGTGCGCACACCGGCGGGGCTGGGTCCCTCCCCGGTGCGACGACCATAGGAGGGCGCCGGTGGTGAGGGCCATGTGCTACCATCCCGCCCAAGGTTCCCGGGAGGCGTGAGATGGACGGCTGGAACCTGGCCGAGGTCTACGAGGCGCTGGCCCGGGCCGAACCGGGCGCCCCGTGCCAGCGCCAGGGGGAGAGGGTCCTCTCCTGGGGGGAGACCGATGCCAGGGCCAACGGGTTGGCCTCCGACCTCCTCAGGGCGGGCCTCGGGCACCAGGCCAAGGTGGCCGCCTACCTCTACAACGGGCCAGAGTACCTGGAGACCTACCTGGCGGCGTTCAAGGCCGGGCTGGTACCGGTCAACACTAACTACCGCTACAGCGCCAGCGAGGTGGGCTATCTCCTCGACAACTCCGATGCCGAAGCGGTGGTCTTCCACTCCTCGCTGGCCGGGGTGGTGGAGCAGGTTAGGGCGCGCCTGCCCAGGGTGCGGAGGTGGTACGCCGTGGAGGACGGCGGGAGGGTCCCGGGATGGGCGGTCCCCTACGAGGACGTGGTGGCCTCGGGCGGGCCCGGTGCATCGGTGCAGGGCCCGTGGGGGCGGTCCGGCGATGACCTCGTCCTCTTGTACACCGGGGGGACCACGGGCTTTCCCAAGGGGGTCATGTGGCGCCAGGACGACCTGTTCAACGTGCTGGGCGCCGGGGGGAACCCTGTCCTCGGCCTGCCTCCCTGCGCCACCGTGGAGGAGGTGGCCAGGCGGCGGTCCTTCGCCGGGATCCCGCTGCTGCCTGCCTGCCCCCTCATGCACGGGACGGGGCTCTTCACGGCGCTGATCAACTGGAACGGCGGGGGCTGTGTGGTGACCCTGGAGGGGCGGCGCTTCGATGCCTTCGAGCTGTGGGAGACGGTCGCCCGCTACCGGGTGAGCGCCGTGTCGATCGTGGGCGACGCCTTCGCCCGTCCCATGCTGGCCTGCCTGCAGGCCAATCCCGGGCGGTGGGACCTGTCGTGCCTGCTCCTGATCGTCTCCTCCGGGGTCATGTGGAGCCGGGAGACCAAGGCCGGGCTGATGGCGGCCCTTCCCCGCGTGGTCCTGTGGGACTCGCTGGGGTCCTCGGAGGGAGTCGGGCTGGCCGAGGCGACCGCGACCGGGGGCAGGGCGCAGGAGACAGCGACCTTCCGGGTGGGGGAGAGGGTGAAGGTGCTCGACGAGGCAGGCCGACCCGTTGCCCTGGGTTCGGCTGAGGTGGGCCTGGTGGCCATCTCGGGTTACATCCCGCTCGGCTACTACAAGGACCCGGCCAGGACGGCCCAGTCGTTCCGCACGGTGGAGGGGGTCCGGTACTCCATGCCCGGCGACTACGCCACCGTGGGCAGCGACGGGAACCTTCACCTCTTGGGGCGGGGCTCGGTGGTGATCAACACCGGAGGCGAAAAGGTCTTCCCCGAGGAGGTGGAGGAGGTCCTCAAGAGCCACCCGGCCGTGGCCGACGTCGTGTGCGTGGGGGTCCCTGACGAGAGGTTCGGCGAGGCTGTCTGCGCCGTGGTCGAGCTCTCGGGAGGAGGTGGCGAGCCGGGCGGAGGTGTGCCGGCCAGCGGACTGCCGGGCAGGCTTACCGCTTCCCGGGCCGACCCGACCCTGGCTGCTTCCCGGGCCGACCCGGCCCTGGCTGCCGAGCTGGTGGAGCTCGTCCGCAGCCGGTTGGCCCACTACAAGGCCCCCCGTCGGGTCCTCGTGGTGCCATCCATCAGCCGCAGCCCGGCCGGCAAGGTCGATTACCCGGCCCTGGCCGCCCTGGCCCGAGCGGAGGGCGAGGCGCCGCGGCTCTGAGCGGGGAGCCACCCCGGCCGTGGCTGGCCGGAAGAGGCCGGCGCTGGCACGCCCGGGCTCGGCCCCCCAGCGCGACGGCGCTACCGTCGGTTCGGCATGGTTGGCACGATTGTTGCAGCCGTGGTGGCAGTGCTCGCCCTGGTGGGGGTGATCTTGCTGGCCATCGGCCTGGGCCGGGTCCGCCGGGGCTTGGGTGGGCGCCTGGCCCAGGCCAGCGCCGACCTCGACGGATGCATGGCAGCCCGCAGGGAGGCCGAGCAGGCCGCTGCCGAGGCCAGGGACCGGGCTGCAGAGGCGACAGAGAGGGCTCGGGCCAGCGAGGAAAGGGTTGCCCTGGCGGAGGGGCGGGAGCGGGGGGTCGGCCGGGCCCTTTGGGCCCTGGAGGGGCGACGGCGGGCAAGGGAGTGGGAGGGGGTGGCTGGGCCCGTCGGGGCCTCGGCTCCCCAACCGGGGCCGGGGGAGCTGGCTGACCTCACTAACGCCCTCCGTCTGGAGCTGGACATGATCCGGGAGGAGGTGGGCACCCCTGGCACGCTGGCGGCCCCTGCCCCGCCGCCTCGGGCTGGCGGGTCAACGGGGTCACCGGCCAATGGGCCGTCGGGTTCGCCGGCTCTTTTGGCCGGGCTCCTGGTGGTGACCGAGCTCATGCACTCCTTCGCCCGCCGCTGCGAGTCCCTGGAGGTGTCGGTGGGGATGGCAGGGTCGGCGGTCCTGGTGACGCTGGTCGGTGAGGACTGGATGGAGCTGGGAGGGGTACCCACCGGCGTGCCGGGGCCGGACCCCGGCTTGGTCGACGCCCTCTCAGATGCAGCCCGGGCCGTCGGGTCTGAGCTTCAGGTGGACCCCGTCAAGGCCGGAAGCATCAGGGCGACCTGGCGCCTGCCCTTGGGGGCGCCCACGACGGCCGTGCCCGTCGGCCCTGGCGCCCCGCTCCGCACCTAGGTCAGGGGGCCTGTTTCAGCTGGCCCCCCGTGCTCGGCTGCCCAGCCGAAGTGGTCAAGGGGCCCGTGGCCGCCACCCAGGGTCCAGCGGCTTGCCCGGACCAGCGCCCCGGCGACGAAGTCCTTGGCCCTCTGCAGTGCTGGCAACGGTTCCAAGCCCAGGGCCATCCATGCGGCCGTAGCCGCCGACAGGGTGCAGCCGGTGCCGTGGACGTTGCGGGTGTCCACCCACGCAGAGCGCAGGTGGTGCAGCCCCTGGCCGTCGAAGACCACGTCAATGGCCTCGGCACCGGGCAGGTGGCCGCCCTTCACGACCACCAGGCCGGCCCCCGTTTCGTGCAGCTGACGGGCCGCCTTGGCCATGTCGTCCAGGTCAGCCAGGTCCCTCCCCACCAACAGGGATGCCTCCCTCAGGTTGGGGGTGACAACGGTGGCATAGGGGAAGAGGGAATCGAGGTAGGCACGCTCGGCCTCGCTGTCCAGCAACCGGGAGCCCGTCGAGGAGACCATCACCGGGTCGACGACCAGGGGCGGGAGCTCACCGCGCCGGGCCCTGCCCGCCACCACCGCCATGGTGCTGGCCGTGGCCAGCATCCCCGTCTTGGCGGCTGCGGGGCGCAAGTCGTCCATCACAGCCGCAATCTGAGCCTCAACCATAGGTGGAGGTATGACGTGGACGGCTTGGACACCGACGGTGTTCTGCGCGGTCACGGCCGTCACGGCGGAGGTGCCGAAGACGCCCAGGGCCGCGAAGGTCTTGAGATCGGCTTGCAGGCCGGCGCCAGCCCCGGAGTCCGATCCGGCAATGGTGAGGGCCACGGGAGGGGACAGGGCCTGGCCGGGGCCCGACACGCTCACCCTCCACCCCGGTGGCCAGGGCGGCCGACCCGGGGGTCGGTGCCCCTCGCCGGGGAGGCGCTCATCGGACGCCGCCCTCTCCGCCCTTGCCGAAGTGGGCCATCCCGGCCCAAGGAGAGGAGGCCTCGGCATGCCAGCGGTAAGGGATCCGGCCCGCGAGGCGCGCCAGCCGGCCGGCCCGGACGGCGCCAGCCATGGCCCGGGCCATGGCCACCGGATCCTGGGCCCTCGTGATGGCCGAGGCCACCAGGACGGCGTCGCAGCCCAGCTCCATGGCCAGGGCTGCATCAGAGGCGGTGCCTATGCCCGCATCGAGCACCACGGGCACCCTGGCCTGCTCCACGATCAAGGCAATGTTGTGGGGGTTGCGGATCCCCAGGCCGCTCCCGATGGGGGACCCGAGGGGCATGACGGCAGCGCAACCCGCCTGCTCCAGCCGCCGGGCCACGATCGGGTCGTCGTTGGTGTAGGCAAGGACCTGGAAGCCGTCGTTCACCAGTTGCTCAGCCGCGTCCACCAACTCGACCGGGTCGGGCAGGAGGGTGCGCTCGTCGCCTATTACCTCCAGCTTGATCCAGTCCGTGGCCAGGGCCTCTCTTGCCAGCTGCGCAGTGAGGACCGCGTCGCGAGCGGTGAAGCAACCTGCTGTGTTGGGAAGCACCCTGATCCCGAGGCTGCTCAGGACGTCCAGTATCGATCCTCGGGCCAGGGGGTCGACCCGGCGGAGGGCGACAGTGGCCAGGGCCGTCCCCGAGGCCTCGAGGGCAAGGTGGAGCTGGTCCAGGCTGGACATTCCGCCCGTCCCCATGATCAGGCGGGAGCCCAGGAGCCGGCCCGCGATCTCGAGCGGATCCTCGACCTCGACCTCCACCTCGGGCTTCGCCGGCGTGGGCCGGGGTGTGGTGGTCTGCAGGCTGGCCATGGTCATCCTCCCTGGGCGGCGGTGAGTATCTCGATGCGGTCATGGGCGGCAAGGGTGGTGGTGGACCACTGGCTGCGAGGAACCACGGTCTCGTTCAGCGCTACCGCCATGCCGCTGTCCCTACCCGAAAGCCTCTCCACCACGGCAGCGATGGTCGTCCCGGGGGCGATGGAGAGCGGCTCGCCGTTCACGACCACCTCCAGGGCGGCGCTGCTCACCGCTGCTCCCGGGCCAGCTGGGACGGCCCCGAACCCTCGAGCGCCGGCTCGAACCGGTCCGGCGAGAAGGGGGCGATGACCTGAGGGACGCCGTCGCCGGCCAGCACCGACGCAAGGGAGTCAGCGGTGACGGGAGTGAGGAGGATCCCATTGCGGTAATGGCCCGTGGCCACTACCAGGCCGGGAAGAGCGGATGGCCCGATGATAGGGGCGTTGTCCGGTGAGCCGGGGCGGAGGCCGGCCCACGTCTCGGCCAGCTCCAGCTCGTCCAGCGCTGGCATCAGGGCCCGGGCGTCTCGCAGCAGGTCGGCGACAGCTCCTGCCCTCACGGTGACGTCAAAGCCTTGCTCCTCCACAGTGGCACCGACGACCACTGTCCCGTCGGCCCGGGGGACCAGGTAGAGATGGTTGCCGGCGACCAGGCCCCGGAGGTTCCGACCGAGGAGAGGCGCTTGGGCTGGGCCCTTGAGGCGGAGTATCTGGCCCTTGACCGGTCGCACAGGGGGGAGGGCTCCGTCGGGCAGTCCGGCGATCTGGCCCGTCCAGCAACCGGCAGCCAGGACCACCGTCCCGGTGCTGAGGTGCTCTCCCGTGGCCAGGGCCACTCCCGCCACCCGGCCCGCATCGACGAGGACGGTGGTCACCCGGTCCCGGACGAGGCGAACGCCGGCCCTCTCGACCGCCACCTCCAACGCCTGGGCCAGCAGGCGGTTGTGGACTTGATGGTCACCGGGCGCGAGCAGACCCCCTCTTATCCCTGGGGCCAGGAAGGGCTCCAGGGAACGGCACTCACGGCTGCTCAGCAGCTGGGGATCGAGGCCCAGGGACAGCTGGTAGCGGTACAGGTCCTCCAGCAGGGCCCGGTCTCCACCGTCCATGGCGACTGCCAGGGTCCCGCAGGGGCGGTATCCCACCTGCCGGCCGCTCGCCTCCTCGAGCGATGCGGCAAAGGAGGGCCAGGCGGCAGCCGATGAGAGGTTCAGCCGGAGCAGGGCCTCCTCGCCGTAATGGACCTCGGTGACCGGGGCGAGCATGCCGGCCGCAGCCCAGGTGGCTCCTCGCGCTGGTGCCGGGTCGACGACGGTCACCTCGAGGCCCCGGCCGGCGCTGCGCCAGGCCACGGACAGCCCGATGACACCCCCGCCGACGACCACCACGTCAGGGAGCCGGGACGCCGGGGACGGGGCCGACGTCCGCAGGCCTGTCTCGGCTCCCGGACCAGGGGCCTCGGAGCGAGGGGGGGCGCCATCAGGAGCAAGGGGGGCGGCCTCAGGAGCCAGGGGGGCGGCCTCAGGTGCAAGGGAGGCGCCCCGCTCCAGGCCGTGGCGGCCGCCACCCGCCGGCCCGGTTGGCGCGGCACCCCGGGCTGCAGCGCTGCCTGTCTCGTAGTTCGGCTCCGTCATCGCCACTCCCGTGTCATGCCCGGGAAGGCGAGGAGGCCAACGTGTCTCCCTGATCCGGCATTACCCGGCAGGTCCAACGGTCGGGGACTCGTCAGCCCACCCTCTCAGCCTGGTGGTACCAGGCTCCCGTGCAGAGCCCAGGATACCTGGGGACGGGGTGCTGGCCGGCGGCCAGGGGCCCTGTGGGCCCGGGCGATTGGTGCCGGCGCCGGGCTGTGGGTGGGCCCCGGCGCGGTTGGACGGGTCCCGGGGCTTTGGGCGGGTCCCGGGGCGCCTTTGGGTGACCCGGGTCCGGTGGGGCCCGCCGCCGCTGGGGCACGGGGCGCGGGGAGCGTGGGGAGCGACCGGTACACGCCCCTGGCCGCCCCTTCCCACTGACCGGTCCGGAGCAGGCGAACGACGACCCTCTGCGATACTCCCGCCTCACGGACCTGACGGGAGGTCCAGGAGGCCGAGCTGGCGGCGTTGGAGGTTGACGAGCCGGTCGGGGAGGGTATCTTGGATGGCATGGTGCATTTTCATGCTATCACATGCTGGCAAGGGTTTCCCCAGGCCAGGGACTCAGCCCATCCGCGCGTGGTTGCTGCCCAGTTTGGGGGGTCAACCACGCGCGGAATGGGCCAGGGACCATGCAGCCCTCGGGTCCCACGAGAGCCAGGCCCATCCTGGGACCGGCCGCCCCCAGCACCGGGCCCGCTCAGCAGGGGACCACCCCCCAGCAGGGGCCCGCTCAGCAGGGGACCACCCCCCAGCACCGGGCCCGCCAGCGGCCCCAGGCGATCCCTGAGGGCCGGCCGTCGAGGACCAGCCGCCCCTACCCCCGGCTCTCAGCCCTGGCGCGTAGGCCCGATCCGGTCCAGGCTGATGCGCACCAGCACCCGCCGCTGCGCCTCCATCGCGGCACGGAACTCGGCCCAGTCCTCGTGCTCGCCGGCAGCCTGCCTGTACAGGTCCACCAGGCCCTCCATGGCGTCGGGGAGACCCAGGATGTCCGCTCGTCCCTCTACCTGGATCCACTCCCCGAAGAAACCGTCCGGGAGCATGCAGAGCGCCGCCCAACCACGCCTTCGCACGTGGGCCACCTTGTAGGCCGTCTCCCTGGTGCTGACCACCGCCCGGCCCTCGCCATCCACCCCGGCCATGACCGGCGAGGCCTGGGGCAGGCCGTCGCCCCGGAGCGTTATCAGTACTCCCCGGTGATGCTGGCGGAGGAAGTCGCGGGCGGACTCGGCGTCCATGGGTCGCCAAGGCTAGCTTGGCTTGAGGCTGGGGTCACTGTCCGCGAGGGCGCCTCCCGGGCAGCCCCCACAGCCGGTAGTGAGCCCACAAGGAGGTCCCATGCGCAGCACCATGCAGGATGGCCCGCTCACGATCGCCGGGATCCTCCGCCACGGCATGGCCGTCTTCCCCGACAGCGAGGTGTTGACCTTCGAGGGGCCAGGCGAAGCCGGGCCCGGCAGCCCGGGAAGGGCGCCGGGCACCCCGGGGACGGCGCCGAGCGCCCCGCTGAGCTCGCCGGGCACCCCGGGGACGGCGCCGAGCGCCCCGGGCAACACGAGGAGGGCGACCTTCACCGAGGTGGGGGAGAGGGCGGGACGCCTGGCCACCGCATTAGCCGGACTGGGTGTGGGGCCAGGAGACCGGGTGGGGACGTTCTGCTTCAATCACCAGGAGCACCAGGAGGCCTACCTGGGCATCCCCGCCATGGGCGCCGTGCTGCACACCCTCAACATCCGGCTCTTCCCCGAGCAGCTGGCCTACATAATCAACCACGCCGCTGATCGCGTGGTGCTGGTGGACGCCCTGGTCGCCCCCCTCCTCGCCCGGGTCATCGGGGAGTGCAAGTCAGTGGAGCACCTGGTCGTCATCGGGGCCGGGGATGCCGGAGAAACCTTCCGCCAGGGCGGCTTCACCGGGCCGGTCACCGCCTACGAGGACCTCCTCGCTGGCGCCGACCCGGCCTACCCCTGGCCGGACCTCGACGAGAGGGATGCCGCCGCCATGTGCTACACCAGCGGCACCACGGGGAACCCCAAGGGCGTCGTGTACAGCCACCGCTCCACCTGGCTGCATGCCCTCATGGGCACCTCCTCGACCACCCTCGGCATAGGCGAGGCGGACAGGGTGCTGACCATCGTGCCCATGTTCCACGCCAACGCCTGGGGCACGCCCTATGCAGCGTGGATGGCCGGCGCCGACCTCATCATGCCCCAGCGGTTCCTGCAGGCCGAGCCCCTGGCCACCATCATCGCCACCCTGCGCCCCACCCTGTCGGCTGGAGTGCCCAGCATCTGGAACGACCTCCTGCGCTACGGGGAGGACCACGACGTGGACCTGTCATCCCTGCGCCTGGTCACCGGAGGGGGATCAGCCGTGCCCCGCAGCCTCATAGAGCAGTTCAAGGAGCGGTTCGGGATCACCATGATCCAGGGGTGGGGGATGACCGAGACCAGCCCGGTGTGCGCCGTGGCCTGGCCGTCGAAGCACACCAGCCCCGAGCGCCGGATCGACGACCAGGTCAAGGCGGGCCGGGTGATCCCGGGGGTGGAGGTACGGGTGGTGGGCCCGGGAGACGAGGTGCTCCCTGCCGACGGCCGGTCGGTGGGGGAGTTCGAGGTCCGGGGGCCGTGGATCACCGGCTCCTACTACGGAGAGGACGACCCGAGCCGCTTCCACGACGGCTGGCTGCGGACCGGGGACGTGGGCACCCTCGACCGGCAGGGCTACATGCAGATAACCGACCGCAGCAAGGACGTCATCAAGTCCGGTGGTGAGTGGATCTCCTCGGTCGACCTGGAGAACGCCATCATGGCCCATCCCGCCGTGTTCGAAGCGGCCGTCATCGGCGTGCCCGACGAGCGCTGGGAGGAGCGCCCCCTGGCCTGCGTCGTGCTGCACGAGGGCCAACACGTCACCCCCGACGAGCTGCGCCAGTTCCTCGCCGATCGGGTGGCCAAATGGTGGCTGCCCGAACGCTGGGCCTTCCTGCCCGAGGTGCCCAAGACGAGCGTGGGGAAGTTCGACAAGAAGGTGCTGCGCGCTGGCTACGCGGAGGGCCGTCTGGAGGTGTCCGGCCCCTAGGCCTAGCCGTGGAGCCGTCGGCCTCGGGCTGGTACGAGCGGAGGGCCGGTGCCTCATCCCCGGCACCGCCACCCGCCCCCGGCACCGCCACCCGCCCCCCGGCACCGCCACCCGCCCCCCGGCACCGCCACCCGCCCCCCGGCGGCCCCATCCTTGCCGGCGCCGGGGGACCGGGGGAGGGCGGCGGCCTGGCGGGCTGGTGTGCGCCCGGGCAGACTGGCCCGGCGTGGCGGGCGACATCGAAGAGATCCGGGAGAGGCTGGAGGCCATAGCCGAGGAGCTGGCCGATCTGGCCATGGACCGGCTCCGTGAGGCGGTGAGCGCCGAGGGGGACGAGCCTTCCCGGGCTGCCCAGGAGGAGGAGCGCCGGCTGACCAGGGCGAGGAGGGCGGTGGAGAAGGCCGTCGCCACCCTCGCCAGGCAGGGTGGAGCCAGCTAGAGGGAGGCCAGGGGAGGAGCGCTCTCCAGCCGGTTCAGGGCGTCTATGAGCTGGCGCAGACGGGCCTGGCGGGTCTGGTCGAACGTGAGGGCCAACCGGGGCAGGTCGAGGTGGTCGCGCTCCCGGCGCTCGGCCGGCAGGGGAGCGGTGGGACGGATGTCCCCCCGGCGGCAGAGGTCGGCGAAGTCCCGGTTGAGGGTCCTCAGCTCGGCCTGGGTGGGAGCGGACTTCAGCCGGATGACAAGAAGGCTGCCCACGAAGCGCCGGGAGTGGTAGTTGCGGTAGAAGCCGCTGATCTCGGCCGCCGCCACGGCCACGTCGTCGGTGATCCGGTAGAGGGCGGGGTCATCGGGCGATATGAGCCCCCTTGACGCCATCTCCTTGGTCACGAAGCGGTCCCACCCCTGCCAGTAGGTGCCGCCGGGTACGTCCAGGAACACGATGGGGGCGGGCTCGGCCTTGCCCGTCTGGAGGAGGGTGAGGAGCTCGAAGGCCTCGTCGAGGGTCCCGAAGCCCCCCGGGAGCACGGCGTAGCCATCGGACTCCTTCAAGAGCATGAGCTTGCGGGTGAAGAAGTACTTCATCTCCACCAGCTTGGGGTCCGAGGCGATGAAGGCATTGGCCCCCTGCTCGAAGGGCAGGCGGATGTTGATGCCGAAGGCCCTTTCCCGTCCGGCTCCCTCGAGCCCGGCGGCCATGATGCCCGGACCGGCGCCGGTCACCACCATCCAGCCCGCTCGAGCCAGGGTGGCGGCCAGGCGCTTGGCCTGTCCGTAGAGGGGGTCGGCGGGAAGGGTGCGGGCGGAGCCGAACATGGTGACCTTGGGCACCGAGCGGTAGGGGGCGAACACCCGGAACGCCTCGGCCATCTCCCTCAGGGCGGCGTTGGTTATCTTGAGGTCCAAGCGGTCGGTGGGCTCCGACGCCAGCCGGACGGCGGTGGTGAGGATCTCGGTGAGCTGGTCCCTGTTGGCCCGCGCTCCCGCCGCATCAAGCAGCTCCTTCACGAGCCGGTCGAGGTCGGTGCCAGCGCCGCCCCCCCGGCGCCGGCCCGCTACTGGATCGGCAGGGCTCACCCGACCGTCTCCACCCGGCCGTACACCGTGTTCCGCTGCTCCAGCCAGCGCTGGCCGGGCAGTGACGCCACCAGCTCGGCGAAGGTGCCCCGGTCCATGCGCTGCCCGTGGCTCGCTCCCGCAGCCCGGGAGATGTTCTCGTCCATGAGGGTTCCCCCCAGGTCGTTGGCCCCTGCCCGGAGGAGCTGGGACGCCCCCGGGAGGCCCATCTTCACCCAGCTGGCCTGCACGTTGTCTATGGAGCCGGCGTAGGCGATACGCCCGACCGCATGCATGAGCAGCGCCTCCCGGAAGGTGGGCCCCCGGCGGGCCCGGTGCTGCAGGTAGATGGGGGAGGCCATGTGCACGAACGGCAGGGGGACGAACTCGGTGAAGCCCCCTGTCTCGTCCTGGAGGGCTCTGGTCCTCACCAGGTGCGCCACCCAGTGCCGGGGGCTCTCCACCGCACCGAACATGATCGTGACGTTGGAGCGCAGCCCCACCCGGTGGGCCGTGCGGTGGGCCTCCAGCCACTCCTCGGTGGTGATCTTGTCCGGGCACAGGACTTGGCGGACGCTGTCGTCGAGGATCTCGGCGGCCGTTCCGGGCAGGGTCTTGAGGCCGGCCTCGTGGAGGCGCCGCAGGTAGGTCTCCAGTGGCTCGCCCAGGCGGCGGGCACCCTCGGTCACCTCCAGGGCGGTGAAGCCGTGGATGTGGATCCGCTCCGACGCCGCCCTCACTGCCCTGATCACGTCGAGGTAGTAGTCCCCGTCGAAGCTGGGGTGGATGCCTCCCTGCAGGCACACCTCGGTGGCCCCGGCCTCCTCGGCCTCGAGCACCCGCCGCGAGATCTCGTCCAGGTCCAGCAGGTAGGGGTCGCCACGCAGGTTGAGGGAGAGCGGGCCCTTGGAGAAGGCGCAGAACCGGCACTTGAAGGTGCAGATGTTCGTGTAGTTGATGTTGCGGTTGGCGACGAAGGTGACGGCGCCGCCGACGGCCCTGGCCCTCAGCTCGTCAGCCACCTCGGCGACCGCCCTCACCTCCCTGCCCCTGGCCGCGAAGAGCGTCATCAGCTCGTCCTCCCCGGCCCTCTGGCCGGCCAGGACCCCTTCGAGCACCTCGGCCACGGGGCCACCTCCGGGGGGCGTGAGGCGAGGGCGGGGTTGCGCCCCCACCGGGGGCTCCTGCGGCAGGAGGTCCGGCGGCTCGACCTCCCCCCCCGAGCACCAGGCATGGTCCCTGGCCAGCCCCTCGGCGTCGGACCGGTCCAGCACGGGGAAGCGCATGGCCGGGTCCAGCCATCGCCCGGGGTCGGCAGCGTAGCGGGGGTGGATGGCGAGGCGAGGGGCCAGGACGAAGCCGGCGGCCTCCGTGGCTTCCTCCAGGACCCGGTGCGTCGGCCAGGGGCGCTCGGGGTTGACGTGGTCGGGGGTCAGAGGGGAGACGCCGCCCCAGTCGTCTATCCCCGCCGCCAGCAGGCCGGAGAGGTCGGCGGCCAGGTTGGGTGGGGCTTGCACGTGCACCTCAGGGGGCAGCACCAGGCGGGCGAGCGCCACGGCCCGCAGGTGGTCCTCCTCGGGGCAGGGGGGAGCGGCATGCATGGCCGTGCCGGGCTTGGGCAGGAAGTTCTGCACGATGACCTCCTGCACGTGTCCCCAGCGGCGGTGGGAGGCGGCGATGGCCTCCAGGGCTGCCAGCCGGTCGGGCTCGTCTTCCCCGATGCCCACCAGGATGCCGGTCGTGAAGGGGATGGAGAGCCGGCCCGCCTCCTCCAGGGTGGCCAGGCGGCGAGCCGGCACCTTGTCAGGGCTGCCTCGATGGCAGGCCAGGTCCTCCCGCAGGCTCTCCAGCATCATCCCCTGGCTGGCAGTGACTGGGCGGAGCAGGGCCAGCTCATCGGCGAGGAGGGCCCCGGCGTTGGCATGGGGCAGCAGCCCGGCCTTGTCCCGCACCAGGGCGCAGGCTTCGGCCAGGTACTCGACGGTGGAGCTCCACCCGTGCTCGAGGAGCCAGTCCCGGGCCCTCGGGTAGCGCTCCTCCGGACGTTCCCCCAGGGTGAACAGGGCCTCGTGGCAGCCGGCCCGGGAACCGGCTCGGGCGATGGCCAGGACCTCGTCGAGGTCGAGGTAGGGGGAGCCCAGGCGGGCCGGGGGCTTGGCGAAGGTGCAGTAGCCGCAACGGTCCCTACAGGCCATGGTGAGGGGTATGAAGACCTTGGGGGACCACGTGATCCTTCGGCCGTGGGTGGCATCGCGCACCGCCCCGGCGCGGGCTAGCAGCTCCGGCGTCGGGAGGGCCAGCAGCTCGCGGGCGGAAGGGAGAGACAGCACCATGGGGCCTCACCTTAACGACGGTGACGGAGCTAACCGGGGGCTTGGTTGCCCTTCTCGCCTCCAAGGATCCTGCGGAGCCTCTTGGATGGCTCTAGCGGGGGGCTCTTCGGGGACGCCCGCCCGGGTCGGGGAGCCCGAGGCGGGTGATCCCTGGTCGTCCTTCAGGGGATGCCCCTCGGTAGCCTGAAGGTGATGGAACCCAGGCTCCACTTCCGGCGAGCTGACCCGGCGGCGGTCGACTCCTTGATGAAACTCCAGGATTACGTGCGGTCGAGCGGGCTGGACCCGTCCCTGGTGCAACTGGTTGACATCCGGGCCTCCCAGATCAACCGGTGCGGCTACTGACTGGACATGCACACCAAGGACGCCCGGGAGGCGTCCGAGAGCGAGGAGCGCATCTTCCTTCTCGACGCCTGGCGCGAGACCCCCTTCTACACCGAGGCGGAGAGGGTGGCTCTCGAGCTGACGGAGGCCATCACCTTGATCTCGCACGACGGGGTCCCGGCCGAGCTGTACGAGAGAGCGGTGGGGCTTTTCGGGGAGCAGCAGTTCGCGGCCCTGGTCATGGCCATAGTCACCATCAACGCCTGGAACCGGGTCAACATCGCCGCGGGCAACGTGGCCGGCCGCTACCGGCCCAAGGGCCACCGCTGAGGTCGGGGGCCTCCTAGGCCATGAGTCGGGCCGGGGGTCGGATGGGGCGGGGGGAGCCCGAGGTCATGGGCGGGGCCACTCCCGCCCCGCCGGGCGGGGCCACTCCCGCCCCGCCGGACGGCACCGAGGCGACCATGCCGCCCGGGCCGCGGGCTGGGGGGGACCAGCGTCACCTCTCGGTCGCCTTGGGGCTCATCGTGGGCTTCATGGGTCTGGAGGTGGGGGTGGCAGCCGTCTCGGGCTCGCTCGCCCTGCTGAGCGACGCCGGCCACATGCTCGCCGATGCCGGCGCCCTGGCCGGTTCCATCTGGGCCCTCCGCCTAGCGGCCCGTCCCGCCAGCGGGGCATGGTCCTTCGGCCTCAAGCGGGCCGAGATCCTCTCGTCCGCCGCCAACGGGGTCACCCTCCTCGTGGTAGGGATGCTGGTCCTGGTCGAGGCGGTCAGGCGGCTGATCCACCCACCCCCGGTCCAGGGCCTGCCCGTGCTGTTGGTGGCCGTGGCCGGCATCGCGGTCAACCTGGGGGCCACCTGGGTCGTGTCCCGGGCCAGCCGCCGTTCCCTCAACGTGAAGGGTGCCTTCCAGCACCTACTCACTGACCTCTACGCCTTCGTGGGCACCGCCGTCGCCGGCGGGGTTATCTACGCCACCGGCGTCCGCCGGGCGGACCCTGCCGCTTCGCTCCTGGTCGTCCTCCTCATGTTCCGGGCCGCATGGGACCTGTTGGGTGCCTCGGGCCGGATCCTGCTCCAGGGCACTCCGGAGGACATCGACCTGGAGGAGGTCCGCCGGCACATCGCCGAGGTGAGCGAGGTGGTATCGGTCCATGACCTGCACGCCTGGACCCTCACCTCGTCGCTTCCGGTGCTCTCCGCCCACGTGGTGGTGGAGGAGGGCTGCCTGGCGGACGGGAGGGCAGCCCGGGTCCTCGACCACCTGCAGGCCTGCCTGGCCGGGCATTTCGACGTCGAGCACTCCACCTTCCAGCTGGAGCCGGCCAGCCACGTGTCCCACGAGCGTGGCACTCACGCCTGACGGGTGATCGGTACGCCCAGGTCCCCACGGGCTTGGCCTCGGTCTCCGCCCGCACTCCCGTCGCGGGCTGCCCCGGGGGCGCCTACCCCTCGCCCAGCGCCTCCCGGTCGACGAGCCAGATGATGCGCTCGGCCACCACCCGGGCCGCAGGCAGGTCGGCTCCCTCCATCACCTGACGCAAGGCCTGGGCCCTGGACCGCCCGCTCACGGTGAACAGGATGAGGTGGGCCCGAGCCAGCCCGGAGAAGGTGAGGGTCATCCGCTCGTGGGCGAAGCGCCCGGCGGGGTCCTGGTTGCGCACGACCAGGCGCCCGGGGTCGGCATCGAGGGCCGGCGAGCCGGGGAACAGCGAGGCGGTGTGGCCGTCAGGGCCCAGGCCCAGGTGGACCAGGTCCAGGTGGCCCAGCTCGCCGATCTTCATCTGGTAGGGGTCGGGCCCCTCCTCGCAGCGCATGGGGTGCACAGCGTTGGCGGCTCCCACCCTCTCCAGCAGCGCCTCCCGTCCCATTCGCTGGTTGGAGTCCGGGTGGTCGCAGGGAACGCAGCGCTCGTCACCCCAGTAGACGTCCACCTCCCACCAGTCGATGCCCCCGCCGCCGTCGGCCGCCAGGCGCTCGTAGCAGCGCCGGGCCGTGGCACCCCCGCAAAGGGCGAGGGAGAAGGCCTCCTCCGCCCGGTTGCGGAAGGCCTCCACGACACAGGACGAGAAGGCATCGGGCACGTCGGCGACGACCCGGAGCTCCCCGCGCATTGGAGCGAGTGTAGAGGTCGGCCTCGAGCGCCGCCGGCAATAACGGGCCGGCCCCCGGCTGTGCTGGCCACCACGGGCTGGCCGGCGGGCGGGAAGTGGCAGAGGCGTCTGCGCCCACCACCTGCGGGACAGCCGCTTCGTGCTTCCCTCAGCCCAGGCCCAGCGCGGCGTGGAGGGCGTGCTCGTACACCGGGTCCCGCTCCAGGTGCGAGAGGGCCTCGGCCAGGGACCAGCTCAGCCCATGCTCGGGCAGGGTCGCCAGCCGGCGGGTGTGGAGGGTGCCGTCCAGGTCGACCCGGGCCAGGACCAGGCGGGCGTCGGTGGGCCGAGCCACGGTGAAGGTGGCTCGCTGGCCCCGGTACTCGGCCACCACGCGCACGGCGGCATGGCGGGTCACCCGCAAGGTGATGGCGGCCGAGGGCACCCCGAGGCGGTCCATCAACCAGCCAGCCAGGAGGTGGGCCGGGCCATCGTGGGCGGTCACCTCCACGGAGCGCACCCCCTCCACGAAGGGCCGCAGCAGCTCGGGCTCGAACAGCTCGGCCAGCAGATGGCGCCAGGGCATGAGCCGCTTCCAGGACAGGTCCACGATGACCCGACGCCGGCTCAGGCCCACCAGGGCCGGTATGGCCCGGTGGGCCCCGCCTTCCTGCTCACCGGCCCAGCGGGCATCCACCAGCAAGGCCTGCGCCGAGGCGGCCAGCGGGTCGTCACGGGCGGGGAGCTCGGAGGGGTACCAGGCTACGACCGGGAGCTCGTGCAGGAGAAGGGGGCTCACCAGCGAGTCCAGGTGCCGGCACACCCGCCCACCCACCGACAGGACCACCTCCTCCCACCAGATGGTGCGCCCGTCGGCCTGCACCTGGTGGAGCTCGACGGAGGCGTCGATGTGGTCGTGCTGGTCGTGCTGGAGGACCAGGGCCAGGGTCCGCCCAGGGTGGCGGTGACCGAGGCGGCGCATGGCGCACCGGGTCCGCTCGGCCGCCTCCGGGTCCGAGGACACGACCACCAGGTTCACCACGCTGGTGCGGGTGGCCAGGCGCTCCTCCTCCCTGCGCAGCCGGTCCAGGGCGCCGGCCACCTCGGCCATGGTCACCCCCCTCCCTGACCACAGGGCGGCGGGACCCGCGCCGCCGGCAGGAGGAGCGGCCTCCGGCCGGCCTGCCTCGACGGTGCCGGTCAAAATGCCCCCCACCTGCGCCCGTCCCGGGCCAGGAGCCGGTCGGACTCGGGAGGTCCCCACGTCCCGGCCTCGTAGCGGGCCAGGGGGACCGAGTCATCCTCGAAGGCCCGGAGCACCGGCTCCACGATCCGCCACGACTGGTCCACCTCGTCGGAGCGTATGAACAAGGTGGGGTCGCCCACCATGGCGTCCAGCAGCAGCCGCTCGTAGGCGTCGGGGCTCTCCTCCATGAACGCTGCCCCGTAGGAGAAGTCCATGGACACGGTCCGCACCGCGAAGGCCTGGCCCGGCACCTTGGCCCCGAACCGCAGGGTGATGCCCTCGTCGGGCTGGATGCGCACCACCAGGGCGTCGGGGAGCAGGTCCCTCGACTGGCTGGTGGCGAACGAGAGGTGGGGGACCCGCTGGAACTGCAGGGCGACCTCGGTGAAGCGCTTGGGCAGCCTTTTGCCCGTCCTCACGTAGACCGGGACACCGGCCCAACGCCAGTTGTCGACCTCCAACCGCATGGCGACAAAGGTCTCGGTGGTGCTGTCGGGGCTCACGTCCTCCTCCTCCCGGTAGCCCACCACATACTCTCCGTCCACCCAGCCGGCGTCGTACTGGGCTCTCACCACATCGGCGGCGACGGTCTCGGGGGCGGGGATCACGATCGAGCGCAGGGCCTTCACCTTCTCGTCCCTTATGTCCTTCGCCTCGACGGTGGCGGGAGGCTCCATCAGGGTGAGGCCCAGCACCTGCATGACGTGGTTCTGGACGATGTCCCTGAGGGCTCCGGCGGTCTCGTAGAACCCGCCTCGGTGGCCCACGCCCAGGCTCTCGGCCACGGTCACCTGGACGTGGTCCACGTAACGGCGGTTCCACACCGGCTCGAAGATCGTGTTGGCGAAGCGCAGGGCCAGGACGTTCTGCACCGTCTCCTTGCCGAGATAGTGGTCGATCCGGTAGAGCTGGCGCTCCTCGAAGGCCCCGTGCAGCTCCCCGTCCAACTCCCTGGCGCTGGCCAGGTCCCGGCCGAAGGGCTTCTCGATCACCAGGCGGGCGAAGCCACCCTCCCTCGGGGCCCTGCTCAGCCCGGCCCGAGCCAGGGACCGGGCCACCGGGCCGAACAGGCCCGGGACCGTGGCGAGGTAGTAGAGCCGGTTGCCGGCCGTCCCCGCTCCCTGGTCCAGGTCGGCAAGGACCTGGCCCAAGCGGTCGAAGGTCGTGGGGTCGGTGTAGTCACCCGCCACGTAGCGGAAGGAGGCCACCAGGTCCTCCCAGGCAGGGCTGGGGTCTGGCACCACCTTGAGGGCCAGCTCCCGGAACTGGGCGTCGTCCATGTCGCTGCGGGCCACGCCCACCACGACCAGGTTGGGGGACAGCGCCCGGCGGCGGGCCAGCCGCTCCAGGGCGGGCAGGATCTTGCGGGACGTGAGGTCCCCCGAGGCCCCGAATATGACCAGCGCCAGCGGGGGCGAGCGCCGCTCACCCTCCAGTCCCTCGGCCAGCGGGTTGGGTGCCAGATCCTCTGGCGCCACCTCCGGGGCCGCCACAGCAGTAGCCGGCGCTGCCACCGGCTAACCCTTGGAGGAGAGGGCGTTGGCCTTGTCGGTGAGCCGCTGGATCAGCTCGTCGAAGGACTTGGAGAAGGCAGCCACCCCCTCGTCCTCCAGCGTCCTTGACACGTCGTGCATGTCCACCCCCACCTCGGCCAGGTCCGACAGGGTCTGCCTCGCCCCCTCGACGTCCTGGTCGACGGTGCGGGCCACGGTGCCATGGTCCAAGAAGGCGTCCATGGTGGCGTCGGGCATGGTGTTGACCGTGTCCGGGCCTATGAGGCTGTCCACGTAGAGCAGGTCGGGATAGTCAGGGTTCTTGGTGGATGTGGATGCCCAGAGGGGCCGTTGCACCCTTGCCCCCTTGGCGGCCAGGGCTTCCCACCGGGGCCCCGAGAAGCGTTCCCGGAACAGCTGGTAAGCCAGCTTGGCCTGGGCCACGGCCGCCTTGCCCCGCAGCCCGAGAAGGCGGTCCCGGGCGCCAGGGCTCCCCTCGGAGGCCAGGCTCTCCAGGCGCCGGTCGACTTCGGTGTCGACCCGGGAGACGAAGAACGAGGCCACGCTGGCCACCCTGGACAGGTCGCTGCCGGGCCGGCGGGACAGCTCCTCCAGGCCGGCCTGGTAAGCCTCGATCACCTCCCCGTAGCGCTCCAGGCTGAAGATCAGGGTGACGTTGATGTTGCGCCCCTCCGAGATCATCTTGCGGATGGCGGGGACGCCGGCCTCGGTGGCGGGGATCTTGACGAAGAGGTTGGGCCGGTCTATCCGCTGGTGCAGGGAGCGGGCCGCCTCCAGGGTGGACCCCGTCTCGTAGGCCAGCGAGGGAGCCACCTCCAGCGACACGAAGCCGTCGGTGCCATCGCTCTCCTCGTAAAGGGGGCGCAGGACCTCGAGGGCTTGGTTGATGTCGTCCACGACCAGGTCCCAGTAGCAGTCCTCCACCCCCTGGTGGCCGACCAGCTTCTTGAAGTCCTCGTCGTAGTCCTCGCTGCCTTCGATGGCCTTGGCAAAAATGGTGGGGTTCGACGTCACCCCCCGTACTCCCTGCTCGACCATCCCGGCCAGCTTGTTGGTCGGGCCCCCGACCAGGTAGGAACGCTTGAGGTTGTCGATCCAGGGGCTCTGCCCCTGCTCCTCGTACAGCTGGTGGAACTTGGTCACTGGTCCTCCTTCTCCGCCCGGTGTGTGGCGAGCAGGTCCCTGGCCCGTCGGGCCACGTTCTCGGCCGTGAAGCCCAGCTTCTCCATGACGACCCCGCCGGGGGCCGAGGCTCCGAAGCGGTCCAGGGTGACGGTGGCATCCGCCCAGCGCTCCCAGCCGAAGCTGGAGCCGGCCTCCACCGCCAGACGGGGCACGCCCGATGGGAGCACCGAGGCGCGGTAGGCCCCGTCCTGCTCGGCGAACAGCTCCCAGGAGGGCATGGACACCACCTGGGTCCTCACCCCCTCACCCGCCAGGGTCCGGGCCGCTTCCAGGCACAGGTGGACCTCGCTGCCCGTCCCTATGAGCACGAGGTCAGGGCCGTCCTCGGCCACCCCCTCCCCGTACGAAGCCAGCACGTAGGCCCCCCGCGGCAGGCCCTCAGCCGCTCGCTCGGCGCACTCGGACAGGACGGGGACCCCCTGACGGGTGAGGATGAGGGCGGTGGGGCCTGAGGTCGCCTCCACGGCGACCCGCCACGCCTGGGCACACTCGTTGGCGTCGGCAGGGCGGATCACCCGGAGCTGGGGCATGGCGCGCATGGCGGCCAGCTGCTCCACCGGCTGGTGGGTCGGCCCGTCCTGGCCCAGCCCTATGGAGTCATGGGTCCAGGCGTAGATGACCTTCGCCTCCGAGAGGGCGGCCAGCCGCACCGAGGCCCGCATGTAGTCGCTGAAGTTGAAGAAGGTCCCCCCTACGGGCAGGACCCCGCCATGGAGGGCCATCCCGTTCATGATCCCCCCCATGGCATGCTCCCTCACCCCGTAGGCCATCTGGCGGCCACCGGGGTGCTCGGCGGACTGGAGCTCGGAGCCCTCCAGGTCCGTCCCGGTGTTGAAGGTGAGATCGGCACCGCCGGACATGAGGCCGGGGATCACGTCGCCGGTGCTGTTGAGGCAGGTCTTGAGAGACCTCCTGGTGGCCAGGCTCTCTCCTGCCTCGAAGGCGGGGAGCTTGCGATCCCATCCCTCCAGCGCCCGGCCGGCCAGAGCCGCCTCCCACTCCTCCTTCGCCTCGCCCGACAGCGTCTGGCGGGCCTCCCAGTCCCGGCGCAGGGCTTGTCCCCGGGGGATGCACTCGCGGTACATCGCCAGCACCTCGTCGGGGACGAAGAACTCCTGGTCCGGCGGGAGCCCCAGTATCTCCTTGGTGGCCCGCACCTCCTCCTCGCCGAGGGGGCTGCCGTGAGCCTCCTTAGTGTCCGTGGCATGGGGCGCCGGCCAGCCGATGTGGCTGCGGACGATTATGAGCGAAGGCCGGTCCTCCTCGGCCATGGCCCGGCGCAGGGCGGCCTCGAGGGTGTCGAGGTCGTTGGCCGCCTCACCCAGGTCCTGGACGTCCCAGTGGTAGGCCCGGAAGCGCTCGGCCTTGTCGTCGCTGTAGGCCATCTCGGTGGGCCCATCGATGCTGATGTGGTTGTCGTCGTAGACGTACACGAGCCGGCCCAGCCCGAGGTGGCCGGCGAGGGAGGCCGCCTCGTGGCTGATCCCCTCCTCCAGGTCGCCGTCGCTGCAGATCGAGAAGATGTGGTGGTCGCAGGCCTCCGGGCCGAAACGGGACCGCACGAAGCGCTCGGCGATGGCCATCCCCACACCATTGGCGAAGCCCTGGCCGAGGGGCCCGGTCGTCACCTCGATGCCGAGCGACTGGTTGACCTCGGGGTGCCCGGGGGTCCTGCTGCCCCACTGCCGGAAGGCTTTGAGGTCGTCCAGGGTGAGCCCGTACCCCGTAAGGAACAGCATGCTGTACAACAGGATGCAGGCATGCCCGCAGGACAGCACGAAGCGGTCCCGATCGGGCCAGGTGGGCTCCGACGGGTCGTGACGCAGCACCCGGGTCCACAGGACATGAGCCAGGGGGGCCAGTGCCATGGCCGTTCCGGGATGGCCCGAGTTGGCCCGCTGAGGGGCGTCCATGGCCAGGCCCCTTATGACGTTGACTCCGAGTTGGTCCAGATCGACGTCGCTCACCGCCTCACCCTACCCGGTCTCATTCCGGGCAAAATCGCAACGGGCGCCGGCGTCCCTGTTGCCCCCCCGCCTCAGCTGACCGGGAAGAGGGCCATGGAGGCCGTGAACCCGTGCACGAAGTTGTGGCCCGCCACGGGCCCGAACTCGCCGGCGGCGAAGAACCCGGCCACGGGTACAGGGCCGAGAGCCTCGGCCAGCACCCCGGCGTCGTGGTGGGGCCTGCCGAAGAGCCGGGTGCCCCTCCCGTTGCAGGTGAAGAGCAGGGCGGCCCCCGCCTCCCGACCGGCCAGCAGGCGGCGCAGCTCCTGGTCGGCGGTGCGGGCATCGCGCAGATGGAACTGCACCGTGGTGCCCGTCTCCAGCCGGTCGTTGACGGCGATGGCTCCCACGGTGCGGTCGCCGCCGAGGACGTTGCGCACCAGGAAGTCGCCCACCGCGAACCCGGCCCGGTGCTCGTCCACCACCCGGCCCAGGTGGAGCCCTCCCGAGTTGATGAGGTCCAGCTCTTCTTCGCTGAGGGACGACTTGGCCAGCTCCTCCAGGCGCTGCAGGGGGGGCTCCCCGGCCAGCTCGTAGAGGATGTTGCCCGCGGCCCGGGTGACCACCAGAGGGTGACCGATGGGCCGGCACCCCTGGGAGACCACGGCTTCCACGGCCGCCTCCCCGGACAGGATGGCGGCCACCGCCCCTCCAGCCAGGACCTCCCCGTCCAGCACCAGGCGGTTCCCACCGGGGCGGGCAGCGGCCGAGGCCATGCCGCCCACCACCTCGAGGCCGGGATGGTCCTCGGCCAGGGCGGAGAAGAACGCCTCTGCCGGGAAGCTGAAGGGGTCGGCCAGCAAGAGGACCAGCCCGGGCCGTTCCTCGAGGTGCCCGGGCCAGCCGAGCACCGGGCCCTCCGGGCCCATGGCCTCCAGGCGGACCGGCGTCACCGGGCCCACCCTTGCGGCCCACAGGCTCACTGCCGGGCCACCCTCCACCTCCCGGCCCGTGCCGACCACCGACTCGGCGGCTGCCCCCAGCAGGGTCCGGGGGCGCAGGAGGGCCTGGACGGCCCGGGCGGCGTCCTCGAGGGCGCCGGCATGGCCCGGGGTCACGTACAGGAGGGCCAGGTCAGGCTCAGGGCCCAACTGGTCCAGCACTTGGCCCACCACCTCCCCTATGGCCTGGGAGGTGACCGGGTGCTCCGAGAGGGCGGAGGCGAAGGCGCCCATCCCCGCCCAGGCTACCCCTTGGGGGGCGGGGTGGGACCGCTCGCCTTGGTGACCTCAGGCTGCCCGGGGGGCGTCCTTGAGCCTGGGCTGGTGGTGGCGCACGGTGGCCAGCCCGGCCCCCTCCAGGGCCCGGACCAGCCACCAGCCGGGGTCCACCTGGCCCGGGACGAGGGCGAAGCGCGCCGACGTGGGAGCGGCGTGGTGGTTGTTGTGCAGCCCCTCGCCCACCACCAGCCAGGCCAGCCACTGGTTGTTGGTCGCCGGGTTGGAGAAGGGCCGCTCTCCGAAGGAGTGCCCGATGGCGTTGATCGCCGCACTGGCCAGCAGGTAGGCCACCATGTGGACGGAGGCGGCGAGGAGGGCCATCTCCCACCCCAGGGCAGCCACGAGCACCCCGAGCCCGATGGCCAGGCCCGGCAGGGCGTGGTCGAGCAGGGTCCGGTCCAGCCGGTCAGGAGCCAGGTCCCTCGCATAGCGGGCCACCACCGCGGGATCTCGGGCGGCCCGCCGGTAGAGGACGACGTTGGCGAACTGGACAGTCGCGAAGCCCTCCAAGAGGGGGGAGTGAGGGTCCCCGGTCACATCTGTGTAGGCGTGGTGCTTGCGGTGAACCGCCACCCACTGCCGGGGCCTGATCCCGGTCGTCACCCAGAGCAGCACGCGGCAGGACAGGCTGGCCACGGGCGAAAGGGCCAGGGCCTTGTGGGCCAGGGCGCGATGGAGGAACACGGAGGTGAGGAGCAGGGCGAGCTGGCAGGTGGCGAGCCCGACGATGACGGCGAGGAGGGGAGGGGGCACTGGCCTAGGCTAGCCAGGCCGTGCCCTCTGCCCAGGTCCCGCCCAACTGCGACCTCACCCTGGGGATGGTGTGCCTGGACAAGGGCACCCCGGGCAAGAGCGAGTGGCGGATGGTGGCCGACGAGCGCTTCACCAACCCCCTGGGCATCATGCAGGGCGGGTTCCTCGCCGCCTTCGCCGACTCGGCCATGGGTGCCGCCGCCCTCACCTGGGGCCGGGAGCGGGCCGGCGGGGCCAGGGTCCGGGCCGTGAACGCCGAGCTCAAGATCAGCTTCCTCTGCCCCGTGGCGGTGGGGACGACGCTCGTTGCCACGGCGCGGGTTATAGGAGGGGGGGCAAGGACGGCCTTCGTGGAGGCCGAGCTGACCGATGGCGAGGGCTCCCTCGTGGCCAAGGCGGGCTCCACCTACCTGGTGGAGGCCCGGTGATGCTTGCCGGGCGCCGCTTCGGGGCATAGACAGGTGCCACCCCGCGCTGCGCGGGGGTTGCGCAATGGCGGCCAAGGCAGTAGTAAGGCGGCGGCTCCGGAGGAGGATGGTGGCAGACAGCACGACCAGGCGAGAGGCCGGCGACGAGAGCGTTCCCCAGCTCGGGTCCGAGCTGATGGACCTCATCGTGGCCTACCTCAAGCAGGAGACCCTCCAGCCCCTGAAGGGGCTGGGTCGCTTTGTGACCTTCGGGACAGCTGGATCCGTGGTGCTGGGGATGGGCCTGGTGATACTGGACCTTGCCGGCCTGCGGGCCCTCCAGGAGGTCGAGGGGCGACCCGGTGAGGTGTTCTTCGGAGCCCATTCCTGGATGCCCTACGCCATCGTGGCCGTGGCCACCGTGGTGGTGATGGCCCTCGCCGGCCTCAGGATCCTGCGGGGCAGGCCCCGGTGAGCCCGGTCCTCATGCGTGGGAAGGGCGCCAAGGGGGACGGCAAGAAGGCCTCCTCGCCTCCTGTCCAGGGCAGCGGTCCGGGGGGCCGCATCACGAGGGGGGACATCGAGGCCAAGCTGCGCCAGGTCACAGGGCAGCTGGAGCGCAGCGCCCAGGCGGCCAAGCCCAAGATCATGCCCGCAGTGGCGGTGGCAGCCGCCGGAGTGGTGGCGCTCGCCTACCTGCTGGGCCGCCGCCGGGGCCGGCGTCGCTCCACGGTAGTTGAGATACGCCGGGTGTGACCAAGGACCAGGACCGGGAGGGGCGCATCGCCCGCCGGGCCCTCTCGGCCCTCTCCCGGCGGGGCTTCCGGGAGGGCCTGCTGGGTGGGGACAGGGCCTGGCTGGCTGTCTGGGTGGCCGTCACCCTGTGGCGCCGGCGCCGGCGGGGACGAGGGGGCGACGTGGTCTACCTGGAGCCTCTGACCCTGGGCCAGCGCCTGGTCATAGAGCACCAGCCACCTCCCCTGCGAGGGCGCCAGGCTCGCCGAGCCCGGCGGGAGGCCCGCCGCCAGGCCGCTGCCGAGGAGTGAGCGGGGACCCCTGGGGGTCGGCGTGAGTGGGCCGCTGAGGCAGGGGGAGAGGGTGCTCTTTCGGGACAGCAAGGGCCGGAGGTACCTGGTCCGGCTGGCTGCCGGCGGGCGCTTCCACAGCCACGCCGGGGTGGTGGACCACGACCAGGTCCTGGGCCAGCCCGAGGGCATCGAGGTGCGCTCGGCCACCGGCGCCAGGTTCCTGGTGGTCCGCCCGGCGTTGGCCGACCTGGTCCTCACCATGCCCCGGGGAGCCCAGGTCATCTACCCCAAGGACCTGGGGGCCATCCTGATGGCGGCCGACATCTTCCCCGGGGCCTTGGCTCTGGAAGCCGGCGTAGGGTCGGGCGCCCTCTCCATGGCCCTGGTCCGGGCGGGGGCGCACGTGGTGGGCTACGAGACCCGCTCCGACTTCGCCGACCGGGCCCGGGCCAACGTGGCCGCCCTCGTGGCCGGCGAGAGGGTGGTGACCGGCAGCTACCGAATAGAGGAGCGCGACGTCTACGAGGGGATCGCCGAGTCCCCCCTCGACCGGGTCCTCCTCGACCTGCCCGAGCCCTGGAGGGTGCTCCCCCACGCCCGGACGGCCCTCGTCCCGGGGGGCATAGTCCTGGCCTACCTGCCGGGCATGCAGCAGGTGAGCCAGCTGCGGGCGGCTGTGCAGGAGGAGGGTTTCGGGCTGGCGGAGACCTTCGAGGTCCTGGTGCGCACCTGGCACGTCGAGGGCCGGTCCGTACGCCCTGACCACCGCATGGTGGCCCATACCGGCTTCATCACCACTTGCCGCCTGCTGGCCCCCGGCTGAGCAGGCCCGCTCCTCGGGCTCGGCCCCTCAGCCCTGCTCTATGAAGATGCACTCACCCGGGCACTCTTCCGAGGCCTCGACCACGGCGTCCTCCAGGTCCGCCGGCACCTGGGCCATGCCGTCGGAGCCGCCAGGGTTGTTGTGCACCTCGTCGCCCTCCTTGACGTAGGCCAAGCCATCGTCGAGCAAGGTGAACACGGCGGGGGCGATCTCCTCGCAGAGACCGTCGCCGGTGCAGAGATCCTGGTCGATCCAGACCTTCATGTGGGGTGCCTCTCCAGATATTGTCGGGGCTCAACAGCCACGCTTCGATCCTAACCGCGCCGGCCGGGACGCCCCGCGCTTGGGCCCGTTGCCCTGCCGGGTGGCCTTGGCGGCAGCAACCTTGGGTAGTAGTCACTACTGGTACCGGGCGCCGGTGTATCGTCGCCGGGACAGGGAGGTGGTCTGGACGTCCGGATTCGAAGACCAGCGAGGCCCCACCGGAGCCGGGGACAAGAGGACCGGGTCCGGTGAGGGCAGGGCCGACAGCAAGCAGCTGGAGGAGCAGGTGCGCCTCTTGGAGGACGAGGTGGTGTCCCTCCGGCGGCGCCTGCAGGATGCCCCCCGCCGGGTCCGGGACCTGGAGGAGGCCCTGCTTGAGACCAAGGGCCAGCTGTCCCAGGCCCTGTCCCGCAACGAGAAGCTGACCTTCACCCTCCAGCAGGCCCGCGAGCACATCGCCACCCTGAGGGAGGAGGTCGAGAAGCTGACCCAGCCCCCCTCGGCCTACGGCACGTTCCTCGGCACCAACGAGGACGGGACCGTCGACGTCTTCTCGGGGGGCCGCAAGGTGCGGGTGGCCCTCCACCCCGAGATCGACCCCGATCAGCTGGCCCGGGGCCAGGAGGTCGCCCTCAACGAGTCCCTCAACGTGGTCCTGGCCCGGTCCAGGGAGATGGCCGGTGAGGTGGTGACCCTCAAGGAGCTCCTGGACGAGGGGACCCGGGCCATAGTCGTGGGCCGGGCGGACGAGGAGCGGGTCTGCGAGCTGGCCGACTCCCTGGTGGGGGAGCACATCAGGCCGGGCGACTCCGTCCTCATGGACTCGAGGACCGGGCTGCTGTTGGAGAAGCTCCCCCGCCCGGAGGTGGAGGAGCTCATCCTGGAGGAGGTCCCCGACGTCTCCTACGAGGACGTGGGGGGTCTGGATCGCCAGATAGAGGACATCACCGATGCCGTGGAGCTGCCCTTCCTGCACCGGGAGCTCTTCCACGAGTACCGCTTGCCGGCGCCCAAGGGGATCCTCCTCTACGGCCCCCCTGGCTGCGGCAAGACCCTCATCGCCAAGGCGGTGGCCAACTCCCTGGCCAAGAAGGTCTCCGAGGCGTCGGGGGACCGGGCCGCCCGCAGCTACTTCTTGAACATCAAGGGACCGGAGCTGCTCAACAAGTATGTGGGGGAGACCGAGCGCCAGATAAGGCTGGTCTTCCAGCGGGCCAGGGAGAAGTCGGAGGAGGGGGTGCCGGTCATCGTCTTCTTCGACGAGATGGACTCGCTGTTCCGGACGCGGGGCACCGGCATCAGCTCCGACATGGAGTCGACCATCGTCCCCCAGCTGCTGGCCGAGATCGACGGGGTCGAGACCCTGCGCAACGTCATCGTGATCGGGGCCTCCAACCGGGAGGACCTGATCGACCCTGCCATCCTCCGCCCTGGCCGCCTGGACGTGAAGATCAAGATCGAGCGCCCGGACGAGGTCGCCGCTGCCGCCATCTTCTCCCGGTACCTGCGCCCCGACCTGCCCATCGACCCCGGCGACGTGGAGGAGCGCGGCGGGGGCGACCGGGACAAGGCCGTGGCGGCCATGATCGAGGCCACGGTGCAGGAGATGTACCGGGCCGATGACGCCAACCGCTTCCTCGAGGTCACCTACCAGGGCGGCGACAAGGAGACGCTCTACTTCAAGGACTTCGCCTCGGGGGCCATGATCGAGAACATCGTGCGCCGGGCCAAGAAGCTGGCCCTCAAGCGCGAGATAAGGGGCGAGGGCAAGGGCATCCGGACCGCCGACCTCCTGGACTCCATCAAGCAGGAGTACAAGGAGCACGAGGACCTGCCCAACACCACCAACCCCGACGACTGGGCCAAGATCTCGGGCAAGAAGGGTGAGCGGATCGTGTACGTGAGGACCCTCCTCGGGGAGGGGACGGAGGCAACAGGTGGTCGCTCCATCGAGCGTGTGGCCACGGGCCAGTACCTCTGAGCGGACCGCCGGGCGGGGCAGGGGAGCCCCCCGCCGGATGGGCCGGCCACGGCGAGAACGCACCTTGAGGCCTCCCCCGGGGTAGGGTCCGGCCGTGGCCATACCGAAGGTGTGCGGCATAGAGACCGAGTACGGCATCCAGCTGTCCGGCCCGGGCGACGCCAACCCCATCGCGGCCTCCTCCATCCTGATCAACGCCTACGTCTCCCACTTGGGCCGCCAGGACCGGCCCCCCGGCCGGGCCAGCCGGGTGGGCTGGGACTTCGAGGACGAGAGCCCGGGCCGGGACGCCCGGGGCTTCGCCCGGGAGGGCGCCATGCCCCCGGAGGTGGAGACCCATCTCGTGAACGCCGTTCTCACCAACGGGGCCCGCTTCTACGTGGACCACGCCCACCCCGAGTACTCCACCCCCGAGTGCTCCACCCCCCTCGAGGTGGTTCGCTGGGACAAGGCCGGTGAGCGGACCCTGGCCGCGTCCATGGCGGCGGCGGGCGACATCCTTCCCCCCGGCCAGCGGATCGTGGTCTACAAGAACAACTCCGACCACAAGGGCAACTCCTACGGATGCCATGAGAACTACCTGATGGACCGGGCCGTGCCCTTCTCGCGCATCTCCCAGCACGTCATGGCCCATTTCGTCACCAGGCAGATCTATGCCGGGGCGGGGAAGGTGGGGTGCGAGGCCCCCTCCACCGGGGGGGTGGCGGTCCCCTATCAGCTGTCCCAGAGGGCCGACTTCTTCGAGGAGGAAGTCGGCCTGGAGACGACCCTCAAGCGCCCCATCGTCAACACCAGGGACGAGCCCCACGCCGATCCGCAGCGCTACCGGCGCCTGCACGTGATCGTGGGCGACGCCAACCTGGCCGAGGTGGCCACCTTCGTCAAGGTCGGGGCCACCGCCCTGGTGCTGGCCATGATCGAGGACGACTGGTTCGGGGAGCGGGACCTCTCCCTGGCCACCCCGGTGAGGGCCATACGCCAGGTGTCCTGGGACCTCTCGCTGGCCCAGCCCCTCGAGCTGGCGGCGGGAGGCACCATCACCGCCCTCGGGTTGCAATGGGAGCTGTTCGGCCTGGCCCGCAAGTACGCCGAGGACCGGGGCCTTTCCTGCCTGGGCAGCGAGGAGGTGGGCAGGGAGGTGCTGCGACGGTGGGAGGCCGTGCTGGCGGGGCTGGAGTCGGATCCTTCGTCCCTGGCCGGCCAGCTGGACTGGGTGGCCAAGTACCAGCTCCTTTCCGCCTATCGCGAGCGCCACGGCCTGAACTGGAGCGACCACCGGCTGGCTGCCATGGACCTGCAGTACCACGACGTCAGACCGGAGCGGTCCTTGTTCGCCCGCCTCTCCACCGAGAGGCTGGTCTCCGAGGACGAGGTGCTGGAAGCCATGACCGAGCCTCCCCGCAGCACCAGGGCCTACTTCCGGGGCCGGTGCCTGCAGCGGTGGGCGGCCTCGGTGGCGGCCGCCAACTGGGACTCCATCGTCTTCGACCTGGGTGGGGACCCCCTCCGGCGGGTACCCATGATGGAGCCCCTGCGGGGAACGGCCAGCCACGTCGATACGTTGTTGAACAGGTGCGAGAGCCCAGCCGAGTTGCTGGAGCAGCTGGGTTCCTAGGAGGGATGCTTTGGCAGAGCGAGAGCTGAAGAAGAAGTCGGCCCCAGCCAGGGACACCGAGGTCGTCGAGGAGACCCCCCAGGCATCGGAGAAGGGGGAGAAGCTCAAGGCCGAGCTGGACGACCTGCTGGACGAGATCGACGAGGTCCTAGAGGACAACGCCGAGGAGTTCGTCCGGAACTACGTGCAGAAGGGGGGCCAGTAGCCCCCGCCCGATGGCGGGGCAGGCGGGGCTGGCCCCCGCTTGCCAGCCGGGGCGGCTGCCCGGGTCCGGGTGGGTGGCTCGGCCGGGGCAGCCGGGGGGCCGGTGCCGGCCGGTAGGGTCGCCTCACGATGACTTTGCCGCTGTTCTCCCCCGCCGAGGACCCAGGGCCCAGCTTCCCGGAGCTCCTCCGCCGGCAGCCTCTGCCCGGGCTACCCAGGTGGGAAGCTGCGGACGTCCCCGCCGGCAAGTGGGCCCTGCCAGGGGCCCCCGGCCTTCCGGGCGCCGCCTGGGTCCCGGCGGGCCAGGTCCGGCCTTCCGGGCCGGACCTGGACCTTCCCCACGGCACGACCGTGGTGGCCCTGCGGTATGCCGAGGGCGTGGTGATGGCTGGTGACCGCCGGGCCACGGAGGGGCACACCATCGCCCACCGCTCCATCGAGAAGGTCTTCCCCGCCGATCACTGGTCGGGGGTCTGCATCGCCGGTGTGGCCGGCTTTGCCATAGAGATGGTCCGCCTGTTCCAGACCCAGCTGGAGCACTACGAGAAGCTGGAGGGAATGCCGCTCTCGCTGGAGGGCAAGGCCAACCAGCTCTCCCAGATGGTCCGGGGGAACCTGCCCATGGCCATGCAGGGCCTGGCCGTGATCCCCTTGTTCGCAGGGTGGGACACCCGACGCAAGGTGGGGCGGATCTTCACCTTCGACGTCACCGGTGGCCGCTACGAGGAGACCGACCACCATGCCACCGGCTCGGGGGGCAGGGATGCCCGCACGACCATCAAGCTGGGCTGGCGGGAGGGGCTGGGGCGCGACGAGGCCATCGAGCTGGCCATCCAGGGCCTCTACGAGGCCGCCGACGAGGACTCCGCCACCGGGGGCCCCGATGTCGTGCGGGGCATCTACCCCACGGTGGCCACCATCGGCCCCCGGGGGTTCGCCTATGTGGAGGAGTCCGAGGTGGCAGAGCGGTTCCGGGCCCTGATCGCCCGGAAGTCAGGGGAGGGGGGTGGGCCCCGATGACCATGCCCTTCTACGTCCCTCCCGAGCAGGCCATGAAGGACAAGGCCGACTATGCCCGCAAGGGGATCGCCCGGGGCCGGTCCCTCGTGGCCACGGTCTATGCCGATGGCATCTTGTTGGCCGCCGAGAACTCCTCCAAGGCGCTGCACAAGATCAGCGAGATCTACGACCGGATCGCCTTCGCCGGGGTGGGGCGGTTCAACGAGTTCGACCAGCTGAGGATGGCAGGCGTGCGCCATGCCGACACCAAGGGGTACGCCTACAGCCGCGAGGACGTGGACGCCCGGTCCCTCGCCAACCTCTACGCCCAGTTCCTGGGCCAGGTCTTCACCCACGAGCTCAAGCCGTTCGAGGTGGAGATCCTGGTGGCCGAGCTGGGGGTGGCGGGCTTTCCGGACCAGCTCTACCACATCCTCTACGACGGGAGCGTGGCCGACGAGAGCCGCTTCACGGTCCTCGGCGGTGATGCTGACACCATCGCCGAGCGCCTGGAGTCCGGCTGGCGGGCGGACTGGCCCCTGCCCGAGGCGCTCACCTCGGCGGTACGGGCGCTGGCCGGCCCGGAGCGCACCCTGTCGCCCTCTGACCTGGAGGTGGCGGTGCTCTCCCGGGCTAACGGCCGGCGGGCCTTCCGGCGGCTGGTGGACGGGGAGCTGGAAGAGGCCCTGAGCGCCGGCTCGGGGCAGCCGGCCTAAGCCTGCCCCGGCGGGCCAGCCAGGGGAGAGCCCGAGCTGGCGGTCGGGCTGGGCACGAGCCCGGAGGCCATGGCCGGAGCGGTCATCAGGAGGCCGACTTGGTGCCGGTCATCTTGAAGCTGTGGACGATCCTGTGCCTGAGAGACGGGCTCGTCCCGGAAAGGTCCAGGTTGTAGACGGTCCCGTCGGCCAGGAAGTAGTACTGGACCTGCTTGGGGAAGTGCCTGCCCTGCACCGTCCCGGTGTAGTCCACCTGCACGCTGAAGTATGGGTGACCGTCTAGGGTCCCTACCGGGCTCGGGGAAACCTGGGCAAAGCTCTGGGTGGCGGAGACGACGCCTTGGCGCAACTGTCCGAGCTCTGCCTTGGTGACCCCCCCGGGCGGGCGGACCACGGCCACGGTGGCGTCCTGGTGGCCGGCCGAGTTGACCACCAGCAGCTTGAAGTAGCGCCCGGTGGGCCCCTCCAGGGTCTTGACGATGTCGGCCAGCCGGGGGTTGCTCTTGAGCTTGGCCGCAATGGCGTTGATGGTGCGCTTGTTCACCGGGTAGCGCTGCCAGGCGCTGGGGACCGTGATGGTGAACCCGCTACCGGGGTTGCGGATGGTCTGGGTCTGGCTGGCAGAGCTGGAACCACCCCCGCAGGCGGCCAGCCCCAGAGCGGCCGCCGCCCCCGCCATCGCTGCCGCAGCCCTGGCCGTTGTTCTCAATGACTCTCCTCTCGATGTGCGCCCTCCCGGCACGCGAGCCGCTGCCCGAGCAGGCAAGGAGCCGAACCCCCCCAGCCGTCACCGCCCGTAGCGCTTCTGGCACTTGACACTACCACGACCGGTCCTCACGGCGGTCAGGGACCCGAGGCTCCTCACGGTCCAGTCGCCTGTCCCCCTGCCAGGGAGGTGGCCCGCCAGCCGGGTCCTGCCCTTGGCCTGGATGCAGGCCCTGTCCCCCGGAGCGGGCGGGAACCCCGAGCCGGCGGGAGCCCCGAGACCGCGCCCCCCCCGGGGAGCGGGCTCGGTACCCTCGCAAGGATCGAGCCAGGATCGGGAGGAGGCGACCGGGGGGACCAGGTGCTGGTCGCCGCGGCCTGCTCCGGCGATCGAGCGGCACTGGAAGAGCTCCTCCTCCGCCACTACGACCTGATCCATGCCGTCTGCCGGCGGCTCACCGGAAATGCCGCCGATGCCGAGGACGCCGCCCAGGAAGCCCTCATCGCCATCGTGAGGGGGCTGCCTCGCTTCAGGGGAACGTCGTCGTTCCGGACCTGGGCCTACCGCATAGCCACGAACACCTCCCTGGACGAGCTCAGGCGGCGACGAAGGCGGCCGGTGCCGGGCCCTCTCGGCCACGCGGGGGAGGAAGGGCCCGGAGCAGCCTCCAGCCCCCAGCCCGCCCCAGATGCCTTCTCTGGCTCAGGTGCGTTCTCCCCGGCTGCTCCGGACACCGCCCACCTGGTAGCCGAGCGGGTGGACGTCGAGGCAGCCCTGGCCCGGGTGGCCCCCCTCTTCCGGGCGGCCGTGGTGCTGAGGGACATGTGTGGGCTGTCGTACGAGGAGATCTCCGAGACCCTGGGGGTCCCCATCGGGACGGTCCGCTCCCGGATTGCCCGAGGGCGGGCCGCCCTGGCCGACGAGCTGGGCGGGAGCCCCCCGTCCTGGGCCCGGTCGAAGGCGCTGGGTAAGGGGTCGGAGGGCAGTGCTCTCGCCGGAACGGCGGCCCTCGGCCTGGCGGCCCCCCCTGCTGCTGAGGGTCTGAGCACGCCGGGAGAGGGAACGCCGGCTCCCGTTCCATCCGTCCAAGAGCCCGAGCCATGAGCACCCCGCACCTGAGCGACGAGGCCATCTGCGCCCACCTGGACCATGAATCGGGAGACAGCACCGCCTGGGCCGGGATGGGGGCCGGCATGGCCCGGCTGGCCACCGCTCACCTGGCCACCTGTGCCCGGTGCCGGGCCCGGCTGAGCGCCCTGCAGGAGGCGGCGGAGTGGGTGGGCAGGGCTCCCGCGCCGCCGGCCCCATCTGCCCGGGCCCGGGCTGTCAGCCGGGCGCTGGCCGCCCTCGACACCCCCGGGCCCGCCGGGGGAAGGGCCCCCGGGCCCGCCGGGGGAAGGGAGGGAGCTCTGGCACCTCTTTTGCCGGGCCGCAAGCCCCCGAGGCGGCAACGGGCATCATGGCTGGCGGGAGCAGCCGCCCTTCTGGCCGCTGGAGGCCTGGCCGCCGGGGTGACCCTGGGTGTGGCACCGGGCGGCCGCACCGTGCCGGCCGCTCCCACTGCCGCGGCGAAGGCGTCGTCAGGGCCGCCGGTCGAGGCCCGCAGGGTGGTGCCGGCCCGACACCGCGGCCGGGCCCGGTCGGCCCCGGCGGCCAAGGGGGCAGCTGCCACCTCTCGGTCAGGTCCCTCCCGCCACCACGTCCCGGTCGCCGCCAGGACCGCCGGCGCCCGGGACCTCGGCGACCTGGGCGCCGTGAGCGGGGGCGGCGCCCTCACTGCCCGCCTGACGGCGGTCCTGGGCCACCGGACCCTGGCCCCGGGGGCAAAGGCTGCCCCGTCGGGCCTGGAGCCGGCTTCCCCGCCTCCCCCCTCGGCCGTCCCGGCGTGCTCGCCGACGGTCCTCCCCGGCCACCCCCGGGGCTGGTCGCTCGCCTACTGGGCGCGTGCGACCTACGCCCGTGCGCCTGCTGAGGTCCTCGTGTACTCGCCGGCGGAGGGGAGAGTGGGGCGGCTCCTGCGGGTGGAAGTGGTGTCGTCCCGGCACTGCCGCCTGCTCCTGGCCACGGACCTGCACCGTTAGCCGCGGTAGCCGCTCGCTCCGGAGAGGGCTGCAGGGACGCCTGCCCCCGCCACTTGATCAGCATCCGCCGCCACTTGATCAGTGTCCGCCTACAGCGTTAGGCTAGCGAGGACCCGCGCCGGCGGGACCCGGAAGGGGGGGTTCTCCATGATGACAGCCCGATCAGGGTGGCGTGCCTGCCTGGCGGCCGGCCTGGCAGTCGGGGGGAGCATGGCCCTGGCGAGCGGGGCAGGTGCCAGCCCCCGGGGGCCGGGAGGCATGGGCAGCACCACCGTCGTGGCCCAGCACCTGGTCCCTCGCTACACCGTCTATTCGCCAGGCCCGGCCGTGCCGACGCAGCGGACGACGTCCACCACGGGGCTGCCGACCTGGAGCGGGTCGTTCACCTTCTCCTCGACGACCTACCGCTACAAGATGGTGGGCACCAACCCGGCCACCAGCTCGGCCACCACCAGGGTCAGCACCAAGCTGGTGCCGCTGGTCTTCAAGGCGGGGACGTCCACCTTCTCCTCCACCGGGCTGGAGACCAGGTTCAAGGAGTCCCCCCTGTTCGAGTCCACGAAGTACGCCAGCGGCACCGGTGAGTTCGAGAGCGAGGCCCAGCGGGCCGAGTTCTGGAAGTTCGTGAAGTCCACCACGTCCACCTACAACGTGGACATCTCCACACCGGTGGTGCTGTCGAGCAAGGCCTACACGGTGCCGTCAGGCGACTACGAGCTGGCCGTGGCCCCGAACGGGGTCAAGGTCCTGCTGGTGAACCTCGGCTGGTGGCAGACCCAGCTCAAGACCCTGCTGGGAGCGGAGGCCTTCAGCGCCAGCACCTTGCCGCTCCTGCTCGCCTCCAACGTGTTCTTCTACGTGAACAACAACCCCAGCGACTGCTGCGTCCTGGGCTTCCACGGCGCCTACGGGACCGGCAGTGCCCACACCTACGCCTTCTCGGCCTGGCCCAGCCCGGGGATCTTCAGCGGAGGGGTCAGTGACGTCACCCCCATGAGCCACGAGGTCGGGGAGTGGATGAACGACCCCTACACGAGCAACGTCGTGCCCAGGTGGGACCAGCCGGACGGGGCCACCTGCTTCTCCGACCTTCTCGAGGTGGGCGACCCGATCGAGGCCCTCCCCAAGCAGACCTTCGCCGTGACGACCGTGGGTGGCACCTACCACCCCCAGGACCTGGCCGGGATCTCGTGGTTCGCCCACTTCAGCCCCTCCTACGAGCAGAACTCCAAGTACTCGTTCGAGGGCTACCTGACCTCGCCCTCGACGATCTGCTAGGGGCTGGCGCAACGGGGGCCGATGACGCCGGCGGCCGATGAGCGGGGGCTGCGGGGACCCCTTCGGGTGCCCCTCCCGCTACCGCCGCTAGGCGGCAGCCTCGGTCTGGACCAAGATGGCCGGCCCGGTGGGCCAGAGGACCTCTCCCGAGTCGGTGATGCCGAGCAGCCAGCGCCCCTCGCTCGGCACTCCGAGCAGGGCGACCCGCTGGCCCGTGCGGCCGGCGGCCACCCCGTTGCGGAACAGGTGGGCCTGCACCTCCCAGGCGAGCACCCGCCGGTCGGGCAGCACGGCGCCCACCAGCACCTTGCTGGGGGGGCCGATGGGGACCGGTGCCCCGCCCTTGCGCACCCGGACCCAGGCCACCCGGGCCTGGGTCACCACCGCGTCATGGGTGGCGATGAGGGCCCGCCCCGACCAACGGTGCCGGTTGAACCACCAGCCCGCCAGGGCCACCTGGGCGATGGCCAGGCCGATGAGCGACGTGAGGCTGGGCAGCAGGTAGTAGTCGCCGGCGGACCAGACGAACTTCTCCCATCCCCAGGACATGAACAGGATCCCGAGGATCCAGGCGGTGGCCACGATGGGCACGGCCAGGTCCAGTATCTCGAAGTGCAGCACGGCCTCCTTGAGCCTGGCCCGCACCGCCTCGCTGTCAGTGAGGTCGGGGGCGGGGGGCGTGAGCCGCTGGGTCATGGTCATGCTCGCCGTCATCGCCGGTAGCTCTCCATAGGTCCTTTCCTAGCCGAGCATGGTCTTAGCCGAGCACGGAGAGGAGGTACAAGGCAAGCAGGACGCCGATGACCAGCCAGGCCACCGCCAGCCACCCCCAGCCGGGCGTCAGCCGCCGCCCCGTCCCCCCGGCCCGATCCCCTGGGACCCGGCCGGCTCCGCCGACGGCGCCCGGTTGGGCGCTCCCCGCCTCCTCGTCGGCATCCAGGAGTTCCCTGGCCACCTCGAGACGCTCCGGCTCCACCAGGATCTCGACCGGCCCCCCCACCGGGTAGGTCGTGCCCCAGTCCCCCCGCAGCTGGACCAGGATGCCGTCGGCTCCCAGCCGGGCAGCCACCACCCGGGCCCGGAAGGCCCCCGAGACCGTCGTCAGGTGCACCATGGGCCGAGCGGCCATGCTCCGAACGGTACCGTGGTCAGCAGTGGAACGGCGCATCTTCGGGCTGGAGAACGAGTACGGGGTGACCTGCACCCTGCGGGGCCAGCGCCGGCTCTCTCCCGACGAGGTGGCCCGTTACCTGTTCCGCCGGGTGGTGAGCTGGGGGCGCTCCTCCAACGTGTTCCTCGAGAACGGGGCCCGGCTGTACCTGGACGTGGGGAGCCACCCCGAGTACGCCACCCCCGAGTGCGACTCGGTGGCCGACCTGGTGGTGCACGACAAGGCCGGGGAGCGCATCCTTGAGAACCTCCTGGCCTCCGCCGAGCAGCGGCTGAGGGAGGAGGGCATCCGGGGGGTCGTGTACCTGTTCAAGAACAACACCGACTCCGCCGGGAACTCCTATGGGTGCCACGAGAACTACCTGACCAGCAGGAGGGACGACTTCGCCCACTACGCCGAGGTGCTGATCCCCTTCTTCGTGAGTCGCCAGATCTACGCCGGGGCCGGGAAGGTCCTCCAGACCGCGCGCGGCCCCATCTTCTGCATCAGCCAGCGGGCCGAGCACATCTGGGAAGGGGTCTCCTCCGCCACCACCCGCAGCCGGCCCATCATCAACACCCGAGACGAGCCCCACGCCGATGCCGAGCGCTTCCGCCGGCTGCACGTCATCGTCGGCGACTCCAACATGAGCGAGTACGCCACCTTCCTCAAGGTGGGGGCCACCAGCATCCTGCTGCGCATGCTGGAGGACCCAGGGGCCGTCCTGCGGGACATGACGCTCGAGAACCCCATCCGCGCCATCCGGGAGATCAGCCACGACATCACCTGCCGCCGGCGGGTCCGGCTGGCCAACGGCAGGGAGCTGTCGGCCCTGGAGCTACAGACTGAGTACCTCTCCCGGGCCGAGCGCTACCACCGCCAGCGAGGGCTGTCGCCCCAGGAGGAGCAGGCCCTTCGGATGTGGGAGCACTGCCTGGCCGGGCTGGAGAAGGACCCCATGAGCCTGGAGCGGGAGTGCGACTGGGTGATCAAGTACCAGCTCATAGAGAGGTTCCGCCAGCGCCATGACCTCTCCCTGTCGCACCCGAGGGTGGCCCTCCTCGACCTCCAGTACCACGACGTGAGCCGCCAGCGGGGCCTCTTCTACCGGCTCCAGGACCGGGGCCTGGTCGAGCGCACCGCCACCGACGCGGCCATCGACGCCGCCGTGGACCAGGCCCCGGCCACCACCAGGGCCCGCCTCCGGGGCGAGTTCATCCGCCGGGCCAAGGAGCGCCGGCGGGACTTCACGGTGGACTGGGTCCACCTCAAGCTGAACGACCAGGCCCAGCGCACGGTCCTGCTGAAGGACCCCTTCAAGTCCCACGACGAGCGGGTCGAGAAGCTCATCGACAGCCTCTAGGGCATGAGGTCCCGGCCCTACCCCCGCCAGGCCGCCCGGTCCGGCCCCGCGGCCGACCAGGGGGCACCCCGCGTTAGCCTCGTCGGCCAGTGACCACCACCAGCCCCGGTCAGGCGCGCCAGGATCGCCAGGAAGCTCCCCGCAGGCGCCCCTTCTACCGGCGGGCGCTCGAGTGGGTGGTGATCCTGGCCATCGCCGCCGGGTGCGCCATAGGGATCAAGACCTACCTGATCCAGGCCTTCTTCATCCCCTCTGGGTCCATGATCCCCACCCTCAAGATCGGCAACCGGATACTGGTGGACAAGCTGTCCTACGACTTCGGCCCCGTTCACCGGGGGGACATCGTGGTGTTCCGCAAGCCCCCCACCGACGTGGGGGACCCCCAGGTCCAGGACCTGGTGAAGCGGGTGGTCGGTCTCCCGGGGGAGACCATCTCCTCGGCTCCGGACCCCGCCTGTGGGAGCGACCCCTTCTGCTCCGGGCCGGTGCTCATCAACGGCAAGCCCATCCCCGAGCCCTACTTGCCTGCCTACCACCGGTCGGGGCCGGGGGCGGGGCCGCCCATCAGGACCCAGGTCATCCCGCCGGGGCACTACTTCGTCATGGGGGACAACCGCTCCGACTCCAAGGACAGCCGCGCCTTCGGGCCCATCTCAGGGTCTTTGATCGTGGGCAAGGTCGTCCTGCGAGTCTGGCCCCTCACCGCCATCCGGACCTACTGACGGCCGGGCGCCACCGGCGGCTGGTGGCCGCCCACCCGGGAGGAACCAGCTCCCGCCAGCTGAAGCGGAGGGCGCCCACCAGGATCATGGCCAGCACGCCCAGCACGGCCAGCTCCTGGTGCCAGGTGCCGCCCGCCGAGCCGATGACGTCGCCGTCGGGCAGCACCAGGAAGAAGGGGAGGGCGCCCAGGGGGAGGAGGGCCCACGAAGCCTGGGTCGGGCGGCAGGCGGCCAGGACGACCAGGCCCCAGGTGAGGTACCAGGGCCAGACGACGGGCGCCGCCACCACGGCGGTCACCAGGGTGAGCCCCAGCGCCCGGGCCACGCCCAAGCGGGGCGCCTGCCAGAGGAGGGCGAGGACGAAGGCCCCGGCGACGGCGGCAGCCGCCCACCGGACGGGGTCAGCGCTCCCGTAGGGGAGGGCCCAGGACAAGGCGGTCTGGGGGGTGAACCAGGTCTGGCCCCCCGTGGGGGTGGCCAGCACGGCCGGTCGGGCCCAGCCCCATCCCAGGCCGGCAAGAAGGGTGACGGCGACGGTCGTCCCCCCCACCACGGCTGCGGCCACGGCCAGGCGGGCCATCAGCCGGCCCCAGCCACCCGGGCGGGTGCGGCCCCCGGAACGCTGCGCCCCCTTCGGGGCCCGGGCCTCCCGGGCCCAGGCCAGGGCCACGAAGAGCACCCCGGCGCCGGCGGGAGCCTTGACCAGCGTGGCCAGCGTGCAAAGGGCCAGGGCCGCCAGGGGCCGGCGCTCTGCCGCCAGGGCCAGCCCGGCCACCAGGAGGCCCAGCATGAGGGCGTCATTGTGGCCCGACAGGACCAGCCCCAGGAGCACCACGGGGCTGCAGAGGCCCAACCAGGTGGCTGCGACGGGATCGGCGCCTATGGCCCGCGCCAGGCGGGGTAGGGCCCAGGCCAGCAGGGCCAGGCCAGCCACCTCGACCAGGCGCAGGAGCACCACCGCCACCACCAGGTGGTGCTCGGCCAGGCCCCCCAGGGGAGCGTCCACCGACACGAAGATGGGCCCGTAGGGGGCGGGGGTCTTGAGCCAGGTGGTCGGGACCGAGGAGAGCAGGCGACCGGGGGGGAGGACCTGGCCCGGGCCCACCAGGTAGGCCGAGAACCCCCTCTGCACCACGGCCCCCTGGGCCAGGTAGCTGTAGAGGTCGGTGCTCAGGACCACAGGGCCCGCCACCAAGGGGGCCATCCACGAGGCGGCTACCGCCCAGATGGCGACGACGGTGGGCCGTCCCCGGCCGGGTGCCCGCCGGCGGACGGTGGCCCCCATGCCCACCCACCCCAGGGCCAGGAGGACCATCCCGGCGTAGAGGCCCACCATCAGCCCGTAGTGGCCCCCGCTGGTTGACCACCATGAGCGAGGGATGGAGTACCACCAGCGCTTGGGATGGGGGCCGAACCCGCTGAGCCCTTGGCCCGCCACAGCGATGGCCAGGGAGCCCGCCAGCCCGATGGCAGCCCAGGCGGGCAGGGTCAGGGTGGGGAAGAACCGCCACGGCGGGACGAGGCGGAGGGGGCGGAGCCTCGGGCTGGGGCGGGTGTCGACCACTGGGGGGCCAGGCTACGCAAGCAGCGCCTTCTTCCCGTCCGCATGGCCCGGTAGCATGGCCTGCCATGGGCGACCTCAGCCCCATCAAGGTCCTCGTGGTACTGATCATCGCTCTCGTCGTGCTGGGGCCCGAGAAGCTGCCCGACATGACCCGTAAGGCTGGCCGGGCCTGGGCGGACTTCCGCCGCTTCCGGGACAGCATGCACTCCCAGGTGCGAGAGGTCATAGGCGACGTGCCCGGGCTGGACGAGCTCCACGACCTGCCCGGAGTGCGCCGCAGCTTCGCCGCCTCCTTCCTGACCAGCCCCCCGCCCCGCTACGGGGGGGACTCGCCTGACGACGAGGTGCTGCCGGCCCCAGGGGACGAGGGGCCGCCGGGCATCTCCCCCGGCGGGGCGTGGCAGCAGCGACGGCCGGGCCCGGATCGCTCCGGGCGCCGCCCCCCGGTCTTCACCCCGGACGATCCCGGGCTCAACTGAGCCGGACCTGAGGGCAACCGTCCCCCATGGCCATCCGCACCCGCCGTCCCCGGAGCGAGCGCCCCAGCCCCGACAGCATGACGCTGGTCGAGCACCTGTCGGAGCTGCGCCGGCGCCTCATCATCTGCATCCTGGCCGGCATCGCCGGGGCCATCGTGGCCTTCGCGGCCTACAACCAGATCATGGCGGTGCTGGTGCAGCCGTTCTGCAGCCTCCACCCCCACCATGCCTGCGACCTCTACATCACGGGCCCGCTGCAGGGCTTCTCCATACGGGTCAAGATCGCCGCCTACGGAGGGATCTTCCTCGCCTCCCCCATCATCCTGTGGCAGGTCTGGCGCTTCATCACCCCTGGGCTGAACCCCAACGAGAAGCGGTACGCGGTGCCGTTCATCCTGTCCTCGGTGGCCCTGTTCGTCGCGGGGGCGGCCATCGCCTACCTGGTCTCGAACCGGGCCCTGGCCTTCCTGGGCACCGTGGGGGGCCAGCACCTGAAGCTGATCTACGGGCCCAACCAGTACATCGGCTTCATCGTTCTCTTGATGGTGGCCTTCGGCATCGCCTTCGAGCTGCCCGTGGTCCTCATCTGCCTGGAGCTGGCCGGAGTCCTGTCGCCGGCCCGCCTGGCTGCCTGGCGACGCAAGGCCATCGTGGTCATCTTTGCCGTGGCGGCCATATTCATCCCGAGCTCGGACCCCTTCTCGCTCTTCGCCATGGCCATCCCCATGTGCCTCTTCTACGAGGCCGCCATCATCGTGGGGAAGGTGCTCAAGCGGTGATCCCCGAGGGGACGAGGGCCGCCTTCCTCGCCTCCCTCGGCTTCGAGCTTGACCCCTTCCAGGTGAAGGCCCTCGACGCCATCGACGCCGGGGGCTCAGTGCTCGTGGCCGCCCCCACCGGGTCCGGGAAGACCGTGGTGGCCGAGTACGCCCTGTCCCGGGCGCTGGCAGAGGGGACCAAGGCCTTCTACACCACCCCTCTCAAGGCCCTGTCCAACCAGAAGTACACCGATCTCTGCCAGCGCCACGGGCCCGAGTCCGTCGGCCTCCTGACAGGGGACAACGCCGTCAATGGGGATGCAGACGTCGTGGTCATGACGACCGAGGTCCTCCGCAACATGATCTATGCCGGCGCCCCGGCCCTGGAGCGGCTGCGCTACGTGGTCCTCGATGAGGTCCACTACCTCCAGGACCCCTATCGGGGAGCGGTGTGGGAGGAGGTCATCATCCACGCCCCCCCGGAGGTGCTGCTGGTCTGCCTGTCCGCCACCGTCTCCAACGCCGAGGAGGTGGCGGGCTGGATCCGCAGCGTCAGGGGCCCTACGGCTGCCGTCATCGAGGAGAGCCGCCCGGTGGAGCTTCGCCACCTGTACCTGGTGGGGGACCGGACCGCCGGCCGGGCCCACCTCCTCCCCACCTTCGTGGACGGCCGTCCCAACCCGGAGGCCTCGGCCCTGGACCGTCGCCGGCGCCAGCCCGGCGCCCGCCCGGGGAGGAGCCGGCTCTACACGCCGAGGAGGACCGAGGTGGTGGAGCGGCTGGAGGAGGAGGACCTCCTGCCGGCCATCTACTTCATCTTCAGCCGGGCCGGCTGCGACCAGGCCGTTCGCCAGGCGCTCTCTGAGGGGGTCCGCCTGACCACGCCCGAGGAGCGCGCTGCCATCCGCTCCATTGCCGAGGCCAAGGTCACGGCCCTGTCGGACGAGGACCTGCGGGTGCTCGACTACGGCTGGTGGCTCACCGCCCTCGAAGCCGGCGTGGCCTCCCACCACGCCGGCCTGGTACCTCCGTTCAAGGAGGCGGTGGAGGAGTGCTTCGCCGCCGCCCTGGTGAAGGTGGTCTTCGCCACCGAGACCCTGTCCCTTGGCATCAACATGCCGGCCCGCTCCGTGGTCGTCGAGAAGCTGTCCAAGTTCTCGGGGGAGGGCCACCAGGCCCTGACGCCGGGGGAGTACACCCAGCTCACCGGACGGGCTGGGCGGCGAGGCATCGACCGGGTGGGCTATGCCGTGGTGCTGTGGTCGCCCTTCGTGTCCTTCGGGCAGGTGGCCGGGCTGGCCTCGGCCCGTAGCTACGAGCTGTCCTCCTCGTTCCGCCCCACCTACAACATGGCCGCCAACCTGGTCCACCGCTACGAGTCCGAGGAGGCCCATCACCTCCTCAGCCTCTCCTTCGCCCAGTACCGGGCCGACGCCGAGGTGGCGAGGATGGAGGCTCGCCTGGCTCGCACCCGGTCGGGGGGTGCCAGGGCCCGCCTGGAGCGCCGGGCCAAGGCCCGCACGCAATCCCTGGCCCGCCAGCTCGACCGGGTGGTGGCCTTGCTGGCCGAGCGGGGGTACGTGGAGGGGTGGTCCCTCACCCCGGCGGGCGAGCGCCTGCGCCACCTCTACCACGAGCTGGACCTGCTGGTGGCCGAGGCCATGGGGGCCGGGCTCCTGGACGGACTGGACCCCCCCGCCCTGGCGGGCCTCCTCTCCGTGTTCACCTACGAGCCCAGGGGGCCTGTACCCCTCGCCCCCTCCTTCCCCGATCCCGAGCTACGCCACAGGTGGCAGGCCCTGGAGGCGCTGCGGGCCCGGCTGGCTCAGGACGAGGCACGTTCTGGGCTTCCCACCACCCGGGCCGTGGACCCCGGGTTCATGGCCCTGGCCCACGCCTGGGCCGGAAGGCAGCCCCTGGAGCGGGTGCTGGGCGACGAGCCCGTGTCGGGGGGGGATTTCGTCCGCAACATGAAGCAGCTGGTCGACCTCCTCCGCCAGGTGGGGCAGGTGGCCCCCGACCCTGCCACCGCCCGCAGCGCCCGCCACGCCGCCGGCGAGGTGTTCAGAGGCGTCGTGGCGGCCTCCTCCGTGCTGGACACCGTCGAGCCCGAAGAGGAGTGAGAGCCCCGGGGGCGGTCCACCACCGGGCGGTCCACTGGCCGTAGTCTGGCCCCTCGCCATGCCGCCCTACCCGCCAGAGCAGTGGTCGCCCGAGGAGGCCGACATCCTCCGCCGGTACTTCACCAACCTCGACCGGCCGGTGTTCGCTCTGGTCAACCTGCCCGAGGTGGTGCGCGGGGCCCTCTTCGCCCGCTACTCGAGGTCGTCCAAGAGCCTGCGCCGGCTGTTCCTGGACGAGTTCGTGGGCGACCTCGACGTGAGCGGCGACCACTCGGTGGACGCCACGGTGGGCCTGGGCCGGGCCCAGGCCCTCTACGGGCGGGTGTTCCTCGAGTACGGGGACGACTCGGTGGCCCAGCTGGGTGGTGTCCACCTGGCCTGTGAGCAGGCCTCGAACGTCCTGACCAAGATCCTGGAGCGGGGCCGCCTGATGGCCTACCTCGAGCAGTCCACCCGCTACGTGCGCTACGACAGCCGTCTTCCCGACGGCCGCTACCGCTACCACCGTGACCCCGCCGTCCTGGGCTCGGCCCTGGGAGCCCGCTACGTCGGCGACATGGACCGCATGTTCGAGACCTATGCCAGGCTGCTGCCCGAGGTGGAGGCATGGGTGGGGCGGTGCCAGCCCCGCCCCAAGGCCATCTCCGACCTGGCCTGGCGCCAGGCCGTGCGGGCCCGCGCCCTGGACGCCGTGAGGGGCCTCCTGCCCGCCGGGACGCTCTCCAACGTGGGCCTGTTCGGCAGCGGCCAGGCCTACGAGGCTCTCCTGCTCCGCATGCAGGTCCACCCCCTGCCCGAGGCGCGGGCCTACGCGGCCATGATGCTGGAGGAGCTGCGCAAGGTCGTGCCGTCCTTCCTCACCCGGGTCGACCGGCCCGACCGGGGCGGCGCCTGGTCCTCCTACCTGGCCGCCACGAGGGAGGCCACGGCGGAGCTGGCCCGGTCGCTGGTTGCCGGCGAGGAGGCCGAGCCCAGGCCGGCCGTGACCCTGGTCGACTTCGACCCCCAAGGTGAGGACAAGGTCCTGGCCGCCATGCTCTACCCCCACGTCAGCCTCCCGGAGGACCAGTTGGCCGCCCTGGTGGGGCGCCTGCCAGCCGACCGGCGCCAGGCGTTGCTCCGGGCCTACGTGGGGGAGCGCCGCAATCGCCGGCACCGCCCGGGCAGGGCATTCGAGGCCACCTCCTACCGGTTCGACGTGGTCTGCGACTACGGGGCCTTCCGGGACCTCCAGCGCCACCGGCTGCTCACCATCGACTGGCAGCCCCTCTCGGTGGACCTGGGATGGGACACGCCTTCCCCGGTGCGGGAGGCGGGCCTGGCTGAGGAGTTCGGCGAGTCCATGGAGCGCTCCGCCGCCCTGTACCACACCCTGGCCGAGGAGTTCCCCTACCAGGCCGCCTATGCGGTGGCCCTGGCCTACCGCATCCGCTTCTCCATGCACATGAACGCTCGCGAGGCCATGCACATCCTGGAGCTGCGCTCCGACCCCCAGGGCCACCCGTCCTACCGGCGCATAGTGCAGGAGATGCACCGGCTCATCGCCGACCAGGCGGGCCATCGCTCCCTGGCTGAGGCCATGGGCTTCGTGAACCACTCCGACCCCGACGAGGGGCTGGGCCGCCTGGACGCCGAGCAGAGGGCGGTGCGCCGGCGGAGCCCGAACGGAGCCCCCGGCGCCAGGGCGGGGGGGTGAGGCCCGCTCCCCGCCACCGCCACCGCCCCCGGGCCCGAGCCAGGTGGTGGTGGCCCCCCAGGCCGGGAGGTCGCTGTGAGTGATGTGCCCTGTGAGGGTAGTGAGATTCCTGTTGCTCATGTGATTGGTGAGTGCTAACTTGCGCCTGGCGCCGGGCGGACGCCAGGGAACCAGCTATGACGCGCCCTCACCACCTCGCATCCCACCGCTCCAGCGGCCGGGCCCAGCCCGGCAGGAGCGGACCGGGCCTCGACTCGCCCCCCCTGGCCGCCTGGGCCGACTTCGGCGTGAGGCTTGCGCCCCGCCAGGACGGCAGGCGGTGGTGGGGTCAGGACACCCGCGGGAACCGTCCCGGGTCCCACCGGGCCTGGGCCAGCCGTGGCGGCGGAGCCGGGACCACCGTCCTGGCACCCGGCTGGCCCGGGTTCCGGGGGTCCAGCCCCTGGAGCAGGGGAGCGGTGGCGGCCGGAGCGCTGGCCCTGGCGGTCTCCCTAGGCCAGGCCGCGGCCGGCCACCCCTGGCTGTCGTCCACGACCTACGTGGTCCAAACGGGCGACAACCTCACCACCATCGCCCAGCGCTTCGGCACCTCGGTCCAGGCCCTGGCCGCCGCCAACGGGCTCTCCGACCCCAACTACGTGCAGGCGGGGACCACCCTCACCATTCCCGGTAGCGCCGCCGTCGGGGCGGGAAGCACCTATACCGTCCAGCCGGGCGACAACCTCACCACCATCGCCCAGCGCTTCGGCACCTCGGTCCAGGCCCTGGCCGCCGCCAACGGGCTCTCCGACCCCAACTACGTGCAGGCGGGGACCACCCTCCAGCTCCCGGGAGCGGCCGGGGGCGGCGGGGGCGGCGCCATCCCGAGCCGGGCGGGAGGCAGCTACAGGGTCCAGCCGGGCGACAACCTCACCACCATCGCCCAGCGCTTCGGCACCTCGGTCCAGGCCCTGGCCGCCGCCAACGGGCTCTCGGACGCCAACTACGTGGAGGCGGGGACTACCCTCCAGCTCCCGGGAGCGGCCGGAGGCGGCGGGGGAACCAGCAGCCCCTCCCCGCTGGCTGGCACCCTTCCGGCCGGCCTCTGGCAGCACCCCGAGCGGATGGCGCTCATGCCCGAGTTCGAGCAGGCGGCGGCCCAGGCGGGGATCCCTGTCAACCTCCTCGAGGGCCTCACCTGGCAGGAGTCGGGCTGGCAGCCGGGGGTGGTCTCCGTCGACGGGGCCATGGGCATCGGCCAGCTCATGCCCCAGACGGTGGACTTCGTCAACCGCCAGCTCCTCGGGTCCCGGCTGGACCCCTGGAGGGCCGCCGACAACATCACCATGACGGCATGGTTCCTGCGCCACCTGCTCGACCAGACCGGCTGGAACGAGCGGCTGGCGGTGGCCGCCTACTACCAGGGGCTCCGGTCGGTGATGGCCGAGGGCATGCTGCCCGAGACCAAGCACTACGTCGCTGACGTCATGGCCCTGGCCGCCTTGTTCTGAGGCAGCCGGCGGAGCGAGAGGCCCCTACGAGGAGGGGCCCACCCGGGCCGAGCGGCCCAGCACCTGGCCCTCCTCGCCGATGGCATAGGCCCGGAAGTCCAGGGAAGCTGGTGAGCCGGAGACGCTCACCACGGCATGGGTCTCGAACCCCTCCCGGGGCAGCACCGCCACCTCGGGCAGGGTCGAGTCGCTGGATGGGCCGGCGACCAGGTGCCAATAGGCCACCCGGGTGGCCCCGTTCCAGCTCATGAAGGCCAGGTACTGGCCGCTCGACGGGCCGGGGAGGACCTTGAGGGCCAGCTCGGACTCCGGTGGGTTCCCCACCCAGTTGGCGAGGTAGGCCCGGTAGGAGGAGTAATGGGCCGGCAGCTGCCCGTCGAGGAGGATGGTCCCGTTCACCGTCGAGCCGCTCGGGCCGTACTCGGAGAACCAGGGCACCCCACCCCAACCCACGAAGTGGCCACCGTTGGGCAGCAGCTGGACATTGCCCTCGTAGGGGACCTTGAGGCCCCCCGGGGTGGTGTAGTGGTAGTAGTAGTGCCGGGGGGTTACCTGCCTCGTGGTCATGTCGACGTTGAGGACCATCCCCCGGGCCTGGGTCTCCTTGGATGGTGGGCCGATGGCGTCGTCGAAGATGCTCACCCCCGTCCGGTCGGCCAGGGCCCGCACGTCGTGCTGCCAGGCGAAGCCGGTCCCCGCTGCGTAGGTGAAGATGTTCTGCCTGGTGCGAGTGCCCCCCAGCTTCCAGATGATGCGGCCCCCCGGGGTGTCGCGGGAGACCCGGTAGGCCGCCCACACGTTGCGGCCGCTCACGATGAGGTCCTGGCGGTAGTCCCCGGCGGGCGTCGGCCACAGGTCGACGGAGTTGATGTGGAAGAAGTCCTCCCCTCCGCTGTAGGACTCCGAGGGGCTCACCTGGTAGAGCGTTTGCCACTGGAACCGCACCGCCCCGGTGGCGATGTCGATCTCCTGGGCCACGCCGTGGTAACGGGTGGGATCCACCTTGGGGCGGTAGTAGCAGGTGATGAGAGCGCTGCCGTAGGGGGTGACCAGGAACTCGTGGAGGTCCCCGGCCAACTCGTTGCCGGCGTAGACCCTCCGCACGACCCGGTAGGCATCGTCCAGCAGCACGTAGTGCCCGTAGCCATGACCGGCGTCGAACGAGCCCTGCCAGTAGGTGAGGACCGGCTGGCCCCCGTAGGACTGGACCCGGAAGTTGAACGGGATCCCCTGACTGGTCACCCCGCGGCCGACGGGGGACCACCAGACCAGCTCCCCCTTGGTGTCGAGGATCATGGCCCCGGCCGACCCCGGCGCCGTCCCCGGGTCCGGGCTGAGGAAGACGTAGAAGGGCAGGGGCTGGCTGGTGTAGGTAGGAGCCCGCTGGACGCTGACCTGAGGCGGGGTGAGGTCGGGCCGGCTCACGAACCTCTGCATCCCGGGTGGTGAGGGGGTGGAGTTGAACAGCGGGGCGCCAACCGCTTGGGCAGGGGACGACCAGCTCACCAGCCTCTCAGCTCGTCGCGGCGGGTTCCCCAGGCCCACCGCCCCCAACGCCGCCGCACCCGCCCCCATCCGCAGCGACGTCCCGAGAAGATCCCGTCGGGTCCAACGCGCAGCTGCCATGGCTGGCCCCCCTCCTGTAGCCCCTATGGGTCACCACCCTACCAAAGCGGCTTGGCCGGCGACTTTTTTCTTGCCTGCCCTGACCTGGGCCGTCGCGCAAAGTCCCAGGAAGGAGGGGTGGGCACCCGCTTGACGGTGGGCGCCTGCAAGGGGCATAACTATCTGGTCCCCAATCAGCCCCACAAGCCAGGTCGTGGGCCTCCTGGGAGCTCCCAGGAGGGGGCAAGTGGGCAGGCGGGGCCCGGGCCGAGTAGAGAACGCCCCAATAACCCCTTCCGCGTGAGGCGCCGGAGGCGGGCCACCGGGCGGCGCCAAAGGTGATCGGGCCCCGCTCAGCCCGCTGGCAGCGCGTGTAGGCTGCCGCCCGCTAAGCCAACCCCTAGGACCCGGAATGGCAGACGACCTGGACACCGACGCAGACAACGAGGTTGACGAGGGAGAGCCCGAGGAAGTCGACCTCGACGACCTCGAAGAGGATGACCTGATCGACGAGGAGGACGACGAGGACCTCCTTGTCGAGGAGGCCGAGGACGACGAGGAAGAGGAGGAAGAAGAGGATCTGTCCTCAGCGCGCCCACCGGCCTCCCGGACCGGCACCGCTGAGGAGGAAGACGAGGAGGAAGAGGACGAGGAGGAGGACGACGAGGTCGAGGCCAGCCTCGACGTCATACTCAAGGAGCGCCTGGTTGTAGAGGAGGAGGAAGAGGAGGACGAGGAGGTCCCTGACACCGATGACCGCTCCGACGGCTCAGGCAAGGTGCTGCCCAAGCAGCCCGACGAGTTCGTGTGCCAGTCCTGCTTCCTGGTCAAGCACCCCAGCCAGCTGGCTGACCCCGTCCGCATGCTCTGCCGTGACTGCGTGTGAGGTGAAGGGTGACTGAGCCTTCCCGCCCGTGGTGGGACCAAGCGCTGGACCTGCTTGTCTATGCCCCGGTCGGCCTGGCCCTCACGGCCGCCGAGGACCTGCCGGCGCTGGTCGACAAGGGACGCCAGCGGGTGACCGGCCAGATGACCATGGCCCGCATGGTCGGCCAGCTGGCGGTGGCAGAGGGCCAGCGCCAGGCGGGGCACCTCATCAAGGACGCCGCTCGCCACCTGTGGGCCGCTCCTGCCCCGACCGCCCCTGCCCCCCCGGCGCCCTCGGCGGCACCCCCACCTGCCCCGCCGCCCGCACCACCTCCCGCCCCGGTTCGGCCTTCGGCACCCCCGGCAGAGCTGGCCATACCCCGCTACGACGCCCTGTCGGCCTCCCAGGTGGTCCAGCGCCTGCCCGGCCTGACGGTCGAGGAGCTCGCCGCCGTGCGGGCCTACGAGGAGAGCCACCGCAAGCGGCGCACCGTGCTCAACCGCATAGCTCAGCTGCTCCCGCCCCCGGAGGCCTGACCGCGGGCGGCGGGCTCACCGAGGCGGCCCGGCCAGCCCGGCCCGGGGACCTCCGGGCCCTGGCCCGCCTGTGGCAGCAGGCGGCCGCTGAGGTTGCCGCCCGGCGGGGCGGCCACCTCCTTCTTCGCCGGGACGGGCCCCCAGGGGAAGGCGGCAGCCACCTGGAGATGGCCCTGGCCGACCCCGCAAGGGAGCTGGTGGTGGGGACCCTGGACGGGGTCGTGGTGGGCTACGGCCTGGGACGCAGGGAGGACCTGGGAGGCGGGCAGGCGCTCGGCCGCGTCGAGGCCCTCTATGTCGAGCCGCCGGCGCGGGGCGTGGGGGTGGGCGAGGCGGTGCTGGGCCGCCTCATGGATTGGTTTGCGGTCCAGGGCTGCACGGGAGTGGACGCCCTGGCCCTCCCGGGGGACCGGGAGGCCAAGAGCTTCTTCGAGGGGGCAGGCTTCAAGACCAGGCTGCTCATCATGCACCGGGACGTCCGGTGAGGCCCGAGGTGTGCGTGGGGGCGGTGGCCCGGGACGCCGGGCGCCTGCTCCTGGTGCGCCGGGGCCAGGACCCTGGCCGGGGCAGGTGGTCGCTCCCCGGAGGGCGGGTGGAGGCAGGCGAGACCCTGGCCCAGGCCGTGGAGCGCGAGGTGGCCGAGGAGACGGCCCTGCGGGTCAGATGCGCCGACCTCGTGGGCTGGGTGGAGCGGATCGGCCCCGGGTACCACTTCGTGATCCTGGACTTCGCCGTGACCCTGGCCGCCCCCGGCACGCCCCGGGCCGGTGACGATGCCGCCCAAGCGGCCTGGGTCCCCTTCAGCGAGGTCGGCCGCCTCCCCTTGGTGGAGGGCTTGAACGACTTCCTGGCCCAGCACGGGTTGCTCGGCCCGGGGTAGGGGGGGCCTCAGCGGCCCTTCCACACCGGCTGGCGCTTCTCTATGAAGGCCCTCGGCCCCTCGGCGAAGTCCTCGGTCCTCGCCACGGTGGCAAGAGCCTGCTCGCTCAGCTCCCACAGGGTCTGGTCATCGGCGCAGTCGGCGGCGGCCACCACCGAGCGGCTGGCCCTCACCGACACGGGTGCATTGGCACAGATACGCCGGGCCAGGGCCAGGGCTGCCTCCAGGGCCTGCCCCGGCTCCACCAACTCGTTGACCAGCCCAAGGGCGTGGGCCCGCTCGGCAGGCAGAGGATCTCCCGTCAGCACCACCTCCATGGCCACGGCGCGTGGCAGCGCCCGGGGGAGGCGGAAGAGCCCACCTCCCGCCGCCACCAGGGACCGCTTCACCTCGGGGAGGCCAAAGGAGGCCCGGGTGGAGGCCACGACCAGGTCGCAGGCCAGCACCATCTCGCAGCCCCCGGCCAGGGCCGGTCCGTCGACGGCAGCCACAAGGGGCTTGTGGCGCTCCCGGCGCACCATGCCCGCGAACCCTCCCCTGGCCGTCACCAGCTCCGACCCCCTCCCGGCGGCGATGGCCTTCAGATCGGCGCCGGCCGAGAAGACGGGCCCCTCGGCGCCGAGCACCCCGACCCATGAGTCGGGCTCACCCTCCAGGTTGTCCAAGGCGGCTTCCAGGCCCCGGGCCATGGCCCCGTCCACGGCGTTGCGGGCCTCCGGGCGGGAAAGGGTTATGACCGCGATGTGCCCCGACAGGCTGTACTCGACCATGGGCGGGACGCTAGCGCCAGGAGGCCGGCCCCCCCGGGTGGCTCAGACCCGAGCCGGCCCCATGGTGGACCTGGCCCGGGCGGCCTTGGGAGGGGCCGGAGGGGGAGGCATGGCCAGCCCGAGCAGCCCGGCCAGGGCTGGTACCCGGCCGGCGGCCCGGCGGGCCGCCTCCAGGACCTCCGGGCCTCCCCCGGTGGGCAGCCCGCTGGGCTTCACGGTCCGGCGCACGGGGGAGGACGCCACTGCCTCCAGCAGGGCCACCCATTGCTCGGGCGGGGTGGTGGGCGTCAGGGCCGCACTGGCCGACTGGCTGAGCCGGAGGGCCAGCTCGGCGGGGAAGCGGGCCCCCGGGTCGGGGGGCCGGGCCGAGGACCGCAGGGCCCTCACCACCTTGCCGGCGTCCAGCGACGACACGATCTCCTCCACCCAGCGCTGGCGGGCGGCCTCCACCCTGCGCTCCAGGGCCTCGCGCAGCTTGGCCGCCAGCATCCTGGTCTCGTCGTCCCGGGCCCCGGCATCGGCGCTGGTGACCACGGAGCGCAGGTCCCGGAGAGAGATGTCGTCCCCGGCTGCCACGGCCGCCTCGGCCCGGTCCCGCCAGGCGGCCGCCTTGAGGCGGGGGGCCAGCTCCTCGGCCATGGCCACCAACGGCTCCACGGGCACCTCGGGGCGGCCCTCGGCGCGGGCCGCGGCGTTCTGGGCCTGGATGGCCTGGCGCACGGCTGGAAGGCCACCTCGCAGCACCTGCTCGGCGACCGGGCGCTGCTCGGGGGAGAGGGCGGCCAGGGCTGCCGAACGGTGGCGGTGCGAGGGCGCGAGGCGGTGGGAAGGCTTGCGGGACGAGGGCCTTTCAGCCCTTTCGGCCTTGGCCTGCTGGCGGGGGGGACGGGTACCGCCCTCCTCCCGCTGCCTTCGGGAAGAGGCCCGCTCCGGGCGGGGCCGGCGGGGTTGCTCCCGCTTGGGAGCCGGGCCCTCGGGCGCCCGGCGGGGTCCCAGGATCTCCAGGCGGTCACGCTCTGGGCGGGCCTCCTTGGGGGGGTGGATGTGGGTGATGGCGATGCCGTCCAGGGCGAACTCGGCGTCGGCCCTCACCACGTCTCCGACCCTGGCTCCCTCGTAGAGGAGCGAGGCGTCCAGGCTCCCCTTGGGCTGGCGGGCGCCGGCGGCGCGCCATGTCCAGGTCCCGTCGTCCCGGGCACTCGTGAGCTCCACGTCGATCCTGCTCGGCACCGGGGGCCAAGCTAGCGCCCTCCTGGGGGTGCTCAGCGCGGTTTATGGTTGGCTGGTGCTTGGCCGCCGGGCATCAGCGAAGAGCGCCGGTCCGCCGGGCAGGCCGCCGTTCTGGAGGGAGCTGGCCATCGTGGCCAGCTTCTACTTCGCCTACCAGGTGGTGAGCAGCCTGGTGACCGGGGACCGCAGGCAGGCCCTCGGCGCCGCGCTGGCCGAGGTCCGCCTGGAGCGGGCGATGGGCCTCTTCCACGAGCGGGCGGCGCAGGCCTGGGCCCTTCACTACCCCGTGGTGGTGAAGGCCTCCGACGTGTTCTACGCCACCGTGCCGTTCATGCTGCCCGTGGTGGTGCTGGTCTGGCTGTGGCTCCGGCACCCGGATCGCTACCGCTACTGGCGCAACGCCCTGGGATGGCTGTCCTGCGTCGCCCTGGCGGTGTTCGTGGTGGACCCCGTTGCCCCGCCCCGCCTGCTCCCGGGCCGGTTCGGGTTCGTGGACACGCTGTCGGTGGTGGGAGGGGCGGGGCCCCTCGACCATCTGCTGCTGTCGAGGGCCGGCGACGCCTACGCCGCCATGCCATCGCTTCATGTGGCCTGGGCGGCATGGTGCGCGGCGGCCGTGGTGGCGGTGGCCCGTTCCCGCCTGGCCAGGATGCTGGTGGTGGCCCATCCGGTGGTCACCGCCTTCGTGGTGGTGGTGACCGCCAACCACCTGCTCCTCGATGCCGCCGGGGGGTTGCTGGCCCTCGGCGCCGGCATGGCCCTGGCCCAGGTCCCCTGGGCCCGGGCCGGTGAGGCGGTCGCCCGACGGGCCTGGGCGCCGGGGTAGGACGGTTTGCCTGGCCGGCTGGCGCGGGTAAGGCTGGTTCCTGGCCACACGAGAGCGGAGAGACGGGAGACCCATGGCCAAGACCGCAGCTGACTTCCTCTTGGACCGACTTCTCGACTGGGGGGTGGACACGGTCTACGGCTTCCCCGGCGACGGGATCAACGGCATCCTCGGGTCATTGCGCCGCTACGAGGACCGCATCCGCTTCATCCAGACCCGTCACGAGGAGATGGCCAGCTTCATGGCGTGCGGGCACGCCAAGTGGACGGGCCAGGTGGGCGTGTGCATGGCCACCTCCGGGCCCGGGGCCATCCACCTGCTGAACGGGCTGTACGACGCCAAGCTGGACCACCAACCGGTGGTGGCCATCGTGGGCCAGACCTACGTGCGGGCCATGGGAGGCGACTTCCAGCAGGAGGTGAACCTGCTGCAGCTCTACTCCGACGTGGCCTCGGCCTACGTGCAGCAGGTGAACGAGCCTTCGAGCATCCGCCACATGCTCGACCGGGCCATGCGCATCGCCCAGTCCGAGCGCACCGTGACCGGCATAGTGGTCCCTGCCGACGTGCAGGAGATGGAGGCGGTGGTCGAGCAGCCCAAGAAGACCCACACCATCCACTCCGGGGTGGGATGGTGGCCTCCCCGGGTGATCCCCTCCACCGGCCAGCTCCAGTCCGCCGCCGACATCCTGAACGCCGGCAAGAAGGTGGCCATGCTGGTGGGCCAGGGGGCCAGGGGAGCGGGGGACGAGGTGCTGGCCGTGGCCGACATGCTGGGGGCGGGGGTGGCCAAGGCCCTGCTAGGCAAGGCCGTGGTGCCCGACGACATACCGTACGTCACCGGCTCCATCGGCCTCCTCGGCACCAAGCCCTCCTGGGACATGATGCAAGAGGCTGACACCCTCTTGATGGTCGGGACCAGCTTCCCCTACTCGGAGTTCCTGCCCACCACCGGGCAGGCCAAGGGCATCCAGATCGACCTGGCCCCGCGCAACCTCTCCATCCGCTACCCGATGGACCTGGCGCTGGTGGGTGACGCCAAGGACACCCTGACCGAGCTCTTGCCCTTGCTGCGGCGCAAGGAGGACCGCTCCTGGCAGGAGAAGATCCAGAAGGAGGTGGCCGAGTGGTGGAACCTGATGGAGGCCCGCTCCGAGCCGTCCGAGCTGAGAGGGCGCCTGCGCCCCCAGGGGCTCTTCACCTCCCTCTCCCGCCATCTGCCTGACGGGGCCATCCTCTCCTCGGACTCCGGGTCGGCGGCCAACTGGTTCGCCCGCCAGGTGAGGATCCGCAGGGGCATGAAGGCCTCGCTCTCGGGCAACCTGGCCACCATGGTGCCCGGGGTGCCCTATGCCATAGCGGCCAAGTTCGCCTTCCCCGACCGGGTGGCGGTGGCCATGGTCGGCGATGGCGCCATGCAGATGGGGGGCATGGCCGAGATGCTCACTGCCGCCAAGTACTACAAGGGATGGGACGACCCCCGCCTGGTGGTGCTCGTACTCAACAACGAGGACCTCAACCAGGTGACCTGGGAGCAGCGGGCCATGTCCGGTGACCCCCGCTTCGTGGGCTCCCAGGCCATCCCCTACGTGCCCTTCGCCGACTATGCCAACCTGATCGGCCTGAAGGGGATCAAGGTCACCAAGGTGGACGAGATCGACTCGGCGTGGGAGCAGGCCTTCTCGGCAGACCGCCCCGTGATCGTGGACGCCCTCACGACTCCCGACGAGCCCCCCATCCCGCCCCACGTGACGAGGGAGCAGGCCGAGGCCCTGATGAAGTCGGTCCTCGAGGACCCGGCCGGGGGCTGGCGGGGCGCCCTGGAAGGGTTCAGGGAGATGCTCCAAGAGTTCGTCCCCGGGAGATAGGGGCTGAGCATGGCAAGGGTGAAGGGTGCCAGCCACAGCGAGGCCCTGGGGGAGGTGGTCCACCTCATCGACCGGGCCCTGGCCAACGTGGAGCACGGCCGCTTCGAGCGGTCCCTCTCGGCCCTCACGGCCGTGGCCGCGGCGGTGACGACGGCGGAGATCTATTTCGAGCACTACCGGGCCAGCTTCGGCAACAAGTGGATGTGGAGCCCCATCCTGGTCACACCCCCGGTGGTGGTGGCCGGCATCGGAGGGGTCTTCTCCAGGCGGTGGGCCAAGACGGTGCTGCCCCTGACCGCCCTGATCTACACGGCCGACGGGCTTCTCGGCGAGTTCTTCCACGCCCGTGGCGTGGCCCGCAAACCGGGGGGCTGGGGGCTGTACACCTACAACGTGCCCATGGGGCCGCCCATAGCCGCCCCGGGGCTGATGACCCTGGTGGGGGGCATGGGCATACTGGCCGCCCTGCTGCGCCGGGAGCGCTAGTGGCCGGCTTCCTCCGACGGGCAAGGGGAGCGGCGGGCAAGGCGGTGGACCTGAGCTCAGGGCACCACCTGCCCAACCTGCGGCCGGGCAAGCAGCCTCCCGATCCCTCCTGGCTGCCCCGCCAGCGGCGGGGCACCACTCCCCAGATGGTGGGCCGCTACCCCGACTACGACGTGTTCGACGCCCGAGACACCTGGGACGAGGCCACCACCAGGGTGGTCGAGGAACGCATGGCGGTGGAGTCGGGAGGGCCGCTCTCGTTCTTCAGGGAGGATGAGGCAGCCACCCTGCGGGCCTTTTGCGACACCTGCACCGCCCAGGACAGCGACCCCCGGGTGCCCGTCGCCGAGCTGGTGGACCAGAAGCTGGCCAAGGGTCAGCTGGACGGGTACCAGTACTACGACATGCCCGACGACCGCGACACCTGGCACTTGGTGCTGGCCGGCCTGGACGAGGTGGCCCGGTCCCGCTATGGGAAGGAGGGCTTCGGTGCCCTGGACGCGGAGGCGAGGGAAGCCCTGGTGGGCCAGCTGGCGGCCGGCGCCCTGTCCTCGGCCTCGCTGGACAGGTTGAACGTCAAGCGGGCCTGGTCGGTGTGCATGCGCATGATCCTCTCCGCCTTTTACTCCCACCCCTTTGCCTGGAACGAGATCGGCTTCGGGGGCCCTGCGTACCCGAGGGGCTACATGCGCCTGGGGCCGGTGAGCACGAGGGAGCCCTTCGAGCGCCCGGGGGCCACCTCCGAGGACCCCGTGCGGGTGGCCCCGGAGCTGGAGGGATGAGCCTTTCCCTAACCCGGCGGGTGCTGAAGGGGGCCCTCGGACCGCCGGCCAACGACTCCCGCTTCCTCCTCGACCCTCACCGGCGCGACCTGCCCGGCGAGGACACCATGGCCCGCTACCCCGACTCCGAGGAGGTGGACCTGTGCGTGGTGGGGGCCGGTGCCGGGGGCTCGGTGCTGGCCCAGCGCCTGGCCCGCCAGGGCTGGAAGGTGGTGGTGCTGGAGGCTGGCCCCTTCTGGCACCCGGATGAGGACTGGGTCTCGGACGAGGCCGGCTCCCACCACCTTTACTGGACCCAGAAGCGCATCATCGGGGGGGCGGACCCCATAGAGATGGGCAAGAACAACTCGGGCCGGGGCGTGGGGGGCTCCATGGTCCACTACGCCGGCTACTGCCCCCGGTTCCACCCCTCCGACTTCGCCACCAGGACCCTCGACGGCGTGGGTGCGGACTGGCCCCTCTCCTACGACGAGCTGCGTCCCCACTACGAGCTGGTGGAGCGGGAGCTGCCCGTGGCCGGTCAGGACTGGCCCTGGCCCGAGCCCCACTCCTATCCCTACTCGCCCCACCCCGTCTCCCAGGCGGCCTCGGTGCTGTGGCAGGGAGCGCTGAAGCTGGGCATCCAAATGAGGGTGGGCCCCGTGGGCATCACCAACGGGGTGTTCGGCAACCGTCCCCACTGCATCTACCGGGGCTACTGCCTGCAGGGCTGCAAGGTGAACGCCAAGGCCAGCCCCTACGTCACCCACCTCCCCGATGCCCTGGCCCACGGGGTCGAGGTGAGGGCAGGCTGCATGGCCTCGAGGGTGGAGCTGGACGAGTCGGGCCGGGCCAGGGGAGTGGTCTACCTGCGCGAGGACGACCCCGCCACGCCCCGGCTCCAGCGGGCCAAGGTCGTGGCCGTGGCGTGCTATTCAATCGAGACGCCGAGGCTGCTCCTCAACTCGGCCAGCCCGTCCTTCCCCAATGGGCTGTGCAACAACGAGGACCAGGTGGGACGCTACGTGATGGTCCAGGGGGCGTCCCAGACCGCCGGGCGCTTTCCCGAAGAGCTGCGCATGTACAAGGCGCCTCCCCCGGAGATCTCCTCGGAGGACTTCTACGAGACCGACGAGTCCCGGGGCTTTGCCCGGGGGTTCTCGATCCAGACCGTCTCCCCCCTCCCCATCGGGTGGGCCGAGCACGTCCTGGCCGACGGCCACTGGGGCCGGGCCCTGCGGGAGTACATGCGGGACTACAACCACTGGACCACCGTGGGGGTCCTGAACGAGCTATTGCCCCTGCCCGAGAACCGGGTGACCCTGGCCGAGGAGAAGGACCAGTACGGGCTACCCGTGGCCCGCTTCGACTACTCGCAGTGCGACAACGACCGAGCCAACATCGAGTACTCGACCCGGGTGATCACCGACATCCTGCAGGCCGCCGGCGCCCAGGACATCTTGACCATCCATCGCTACGCCCACCTGATAGGGGGGGCCCGCATGGGGACCTCACCCGACAACTCGGTGGTCGACGCCCACCAGCGCACCTGGGCCGTGCCCAACCTGTACCTGGCCGACGGGAGCGTGTGCCCCACCCAGGGCAGTGCCAACCCGGCCCTCACCATCATGGCCCTGGCATCCCGGCTGGCAGAGCACCTGGGAGGGCGCCGGCCGGGGTAGGCGGGGTAGCCGTCGGGCACCGCTGGCTCGGGCCTGGCTGGAGCCGGCGCCTCGGTGCCCGACGTGTCGGGTGCGTGGCATCATGGAAGGGGGGATTGCGGGCTCGCCGGCGAGGAAGCGCTCCAGGGCCGCTCGCCCGGGATCGAGAAAACCAGCGTACCTTTTGCGTTCCTGGGTGATAATCGCGCCGGAGCGCGAAAGGTACGGCCCTTTCCCCAAGACGGAGCCGGCCCGGGGGGTAGCCGGGGGAAGCCCCTCCTGGGTGGAGGCCGCTCCTGGCCGGCGGGGAGGGGTCCTAGCCCCGCTCCCTCACCCTGCCGTCGTCCACCACGACCCCCGCCGGCCCGGGGTCAAGGGCCGGGGCACCGGCCCCCGGGAACGACGGCCCCCTCCACCACGGCCGCCTCCACCACGGGCCCCGCCGGCCCGGGGACAACGGGCCCCTCGAGCCCCGGCCCCCCCGGCCGGCGGAGCCCGGTCCGGCGCTGCTCGGGCCGGGAGAGGAGCCATCCCCCGGACATCGCCACCACCCCGGCCATGAGCCCGAGCAGCGCCTGGTAGGGGACCAGGGCCACCAGGCCGGCGCCGATGGCGATGGAGATGGTCTGGGGAGTGGAGACGGCCACGTCGAAGGCCGAGTAGGTCCGGCCCTGCAGCTCGGGCGGCGTGCTCCGCTGGACCAGGGTGTAGGCCCCCACCACGAGCCAGGGGAGGCTGAACCCGACCAGGACGGAGCCCAGGCCGACCACCACCACCGAAGGCAGGGCCCACAGGAGGGCCCCGGCGGCCAGGGCCAGCATCCCCAGGGCGGCCAGGACCCCCTCTCCCACCCGTCTCATGACGGGGGCGGCTGTGGGCCCTCCCACCACGGCACCCACCCCCTGGATGGCCACGAGCACGCCCAGGAAGGTGGCAGGGCGGTGCAGGCCCTGGGCCACCACCGCGAAGCCCAGGGTCTCGGCAAAGCCCACCACCAGGAGGACCGCCCCGCAGGCCAGGGTCATCTGGCGCAGGACGGTGGTCTGCCAGACATGGCGGAAGCCGGCGCTGACCTCGGGCATCCAATGGTGCTCGGGGGCACGGCTGGGCCGGGGCTCCCTCACCCGGAGGAGGACCAGGGACACGGCGGCGGCTCCGAAGGTGGCCGAGTCCAGGAGCGCCACCGCCCCCCCGCCCACGGCGGCGAAGAGGCCGGCGCCGAGCAGGGGTGCCACCAGGCGCAGGCCCTCCCGCACCGTGCGGAGGGCGCCATTGGCGTCGCCCAGCAGGTCCTCGGGCACCAGCACGGTGAGGAGGGCTGACTGGGCCGAGCCCAGCACGGTGTAGGACAGCCCGTAGAGGACCATCACGACCCAGATCAGCCACACCTGGCCCCGGCCGTGGACCAGGAGGAGCAGGAGGACCATGACCCCCGTGCCCAGGTTGGTGACCAGCAGGAGCGGGCGGCGCCGGACCCGGTCCACCAGCATCCCCGAGAGGGGGGATGCCAGGCTCGGGGCCACGAAGAAGAAGAAGGTGAGGCCGGCCAGGGCGCTGGAGTGGGTCAGGACCTTGACCCAGATGCCGGCGGCCAGCCAAAGGGCGCTGTCCCCCAGGATGGAGAGGGACTGGCCGGCCAGATAGACGCGGGCGTCGTGGATGGCCAGCAGCCGGCGCACGATCAGCCTCCCTGGCTCGGGGGCACGAAGGGGAACGAGAGGACCAGCACCTCCACCGGCAGGGCGCCGGGGGGACGGGTGGACGGGTCGGTGAGGCGCTCCCGGAAGCGGGGCAGCAGCAGGGCGAGGAGCTCGTCGTTGAGGGCTCGGAGCTCCTCGGGGGTCATCCAGTAGGCGAACTCGCTGTCTCCCGCCGCCTCCTGCCACTCCCGGGGGTAGCTCGCCTTGGTCTCCAGCCACCGCTGGTAGCGGCCCAGCTCCCGCTCCCGGATGAAGCGGTGCAGGATGCTGGCGGCCAGGGCCGTCTCGGGGTCCTCGTGGACCGCCGAGGTGCGCATGCCGATGGAGGCCATCCTCCAGGGCCGGGCCCGGCCCTTTCCCCCTCCGGCTTCCTCCACGAACCCGTACCTGGCCAGCTGGCGGAGGTGGAAGGAGCAGGTGGTGGGGGACTCGCCTATGCGCTCCCCCGCCTCCGTGGCGGTGAGGGGGCCCTCCAGGGACAGGGTCTCGATGAGGGCCATGCGCACGGGGTGGGCCAGAGCCCGCATGGTGCGGGCGTCGGTGATGTGGCGGAGCTCGGGGACCGAAGGGGCAGGAGATACCGGAGGGGGAGGGGACGCCGTCCCCCGTGGCTGCGATTCCTCGCCAGGCATGTATCGAGAGTAGACTCTCGCTAATCTTCTGTCAAGAGTTTCCTCTCCAGGCTTTGATGGGGTAAAAGCGGGGGGTGCTCGACCATCACCAAAGCTTCCATACCGCCGGGTCGGTGGGCCTGCGCCACGACCTCCTTCCCATGCGGCTCTACCACAAGGCCAAGCGGGACGGCATCTGGGACCCGAGGGACATCGACTTCGCCACGGACGTGGCGGACTGGGGGGCCATGGGGGCGGCCGAGAGGGAGGGGATCCTGCGCCTTACGGCCATGTTCCAAGCGGGGGAGGAGAGCGTGACCCTCGACCTGCTCCCGCTCATCCTGGCCGTGAGCGGCGACGGCCAGATGGAGGAGGCCATGTACCTCTCCACCTTCCACTGGGAGGAGGCCAAGCACACCGAGTTCTTCCGCCGCTTCCTGGACGAGGTGTGCGCCACCACCGGGGACCTGGGGGACCTGGGGCGCTTCCACACGCCCAGCTACCGGCGCATCTTCTACGAGGAGCTGCCCGGGGCCATGAGCGCCTTGCTGACCGACGCCTCACCCGTGGCCCAGGCGCGGGCCTCGGTCACCTACAACATGATCGTGGAGGGCGTTCTGGCCGAGAGCGGCTACCACGCCTACTTCCGGGCCACCGAGCGGCTGGGGATCCTCCCCGGACTGCGGGAGGGCCTCCGCCTCGTCCGCCAGGACGAGTCCCGCCACATCGCCTATGGGCTCTACCTGCTGTGCCGGCTGATCGCCGCCGACGGAGCCGTCTGGCCGGCGGTGGAGGGCCGCATGGCCGAGATGGGCGAGATGGCCCTGGGCCTGCTGGGGGAGCTCCTCCCCTCCGAGGAAGGGGGCCTCATCCCCGTGGAGCGAAGCGAGTTCGTGGACTTCGCCGCCACCCAGCTCCAACGGCGCTACGCCCGCCTCTCGGCGGCCCGGGCCCAGAGCCTCGCTCAGGTGGACCAGGTCCTGGCCGAGGAGGAGGGAGTGCGCCTGCCCGAGCCATGAGCAGGGGGTGGCACGGGGGAGTGGGGTAGTGTCCCGCGGCCATGGAGGGCACGCCTGTCCCCGTTGGGGTCCCTGCCCCTGGCCTGGGCGCCCTCGGGCCCGGCGGGCGGGCCCGTCGCTGGGAGGGCCTCTGGGCCCGGGTGGACTCGCCGGCCTTGCCGGCGGCCGTCATGGCCATGGCGGCGGCCCTGGTGGTGGGACTTCGCTTGCTGGTGGCCGCTCACGGCGACCCCACCTGGTTCATCCAGGCCGGCCGGGAGTGGGTGGACCCCCGGCTGGTGCCCGTCCACGTGCGGGTCTTCCCCGGCAGCGGCTACGACGGGCAGTTCTACTTCCGCCTGGCCCTGGACCCCGCCGATCTGGGCAGGAGGGCCTTGGGGATCACCTTCGACGGGGCCTTCCGGGCCCAGCGCATCGGCTATCCGGCCCTGGCCTGGCTGGTCGCCGGCGGTCAGGCGGCAGCGGTGCCGGTCGCCCTCATCGTGGTGAACGTGGCCGCCCTGGCCGCCCTGGGGTTCCTCGGGGGGATGGTGGCCCGCCTGGAGGGGCGCCACGCGGCGTGGGGGCTGCTGGTGGCCGGGTTCTTCGGCCTAGTGACCAGCCTGGCGCGGGACCTGACCGAGCCCATGGCCGACGCCTTGGTGGTGGGCGGCCTGGTCGCCCTGCGGCGGGGCAGGCCGGTGCTGGCCGGGCTCGCACTGTCGGCAGCGGTCCTCACCAAGGATCCCGCCGTCCTCGTGGTCCTGGCGGTCGGCCTGGTCCGCCTGGTGGGGTGGGCTCGCCGGCGGGCGCGACCCGGGCTCGAGGATCTGGCCTGGATCATGCCCGGGGTCGCTTTTGTGGCCTGGGAGCTGGTCCTCCTGGCGGTGACCGGGGGCCTGGCCGGATCAGGAGCCGCCGCCTCGAACCTGACGGCTCCCTTCCGGGCCCTGGTGGCCGCCACGAGCCACTATCTGAGGGCCCTGCCCGGGCTGGCTGCCGACATCTGGGTCGCAGAGCTGGCGGTCCTGGCGGTGATGGCTGCTTACACCGTATCCGCCCTGGGCTCGACCCGGGCCCCCTTCCGGGAGCGCCTGGCCTGGGTGCTGGTGGCGCTCCTGCTGGTCTCGCTGTCCTCGGGCGTCTGGCGCGGTGAGGTGGACTTTCGCAGCCTGGACCTGGTCCCGGTCCTGGGCGCCATGGTGCTCCTGGGGTCCCGCCGGCGCCTGGTGCCGCTGGCCGTCCTGCTGGGCCTGGCGTGGGCGGTCGTGGCCGTCCACCGTGTCCTCTTCGCCTGACGGCACCTGGTCAGGGCACGGTCCGGCTGACCGCCGATAATGTCCGTTATGTAAAGTAATGGGCCGGCAGCCAGCCCCTCGGAGCAGGCCCCCACCCCTAGCCCACGGGCACCCGCGCTCGCCGGCGCTCCTCCTCCATGTAGCGCTGGAGGTCCTTCTCGAACTGGGGCCACCAGGGCGGGCCTCCCTGGGGGTCGTCCGGGGGTCGCCGGCCGCCGCCGCCTCCCCCCTCGTCGCCGTCGGTCCCCGAGTCAGGCGGCTCGGCGCAGAAGATGATGACGAGCGGCACGCTCACCATGAGCACGAAGACCCCGAACGGGATCAGCGCCCCCGTCGCCGTCTCGACCAGGGGGCCGGCGTGCGAGGCCTGGGCTATGGCCAGGCTGGCGAAGCCGCTGGCCCCTACGAGGATGCCCATGGCCGGGAGCGCTCGCAGGAAGCGCACGACCCTGCTCGACTCGTTCTTCCTCCCCTCTCCCCGGTGCTCGATGGCCACGGGCCACCTCCTCACCTGAACGACAACCGGACTCTCCCACTACCCGTACCAGCCTGCCACCAACTGGCGGGCAGTGCCGGAAAACCTTCAACGTCCCTCCGAGGCAAGCCGGCATGGCCCTCGGGGGGTACCTGCACCGTACCCAGAGCCGGGCCGGCCGACTCTAGGCAGCGGCGCTCAGGTCAGGGCCGCTACCGTCGGGGGGCCGTGGCCCCCTCACCAACCCCCCCCACGGCGTCCCTCCACGACACCATCCACCGGCGTCGCGACGTGAGAGGCCAGTTCACCGGGGCCCCCGTCGACCCGGGCGCCCTGGAGCGGGTCCTCGAGGCCGCCCATGCCGCCCCCAGCGTGGGGCTCAGCCAGCCCTGGGACTTCATCCTCGTCGAGGACCCGGCCACGAAGAGGGCCTTCTGGCGCCATGTCCAGGCCGAGCGCGAGCAGTTCGCCGCCAGCCTGGACGCCGACCGGGCCCGGCGCTTCGCCACCATCAAGATCGACGGGGTCCTCGAGTCCAGCCTCTCCATCGTCGTGACCTACGACCCGGAGCGGGGGGCGCCCGGGGTGCTGGGGCGCCACGCCATCGCCGATGCCGGCCTCTACTCGGTCTGCCTCGCCATCGAGAACCTGTGGCTGGCGGCGATAGCCGAAGGGTGGGGGGTCGGCTGGGTCTCCTTCTACCGGGAGCCCTTCGTGTCCGAGCTGCTCGGGATCCCCCCTCCGTTGCGCCCCGTGGCCTGGCTCTGCGTGGGGCCGGTCACCCACCTCGAGGACACTCCCGACCTGGAGCGGGCCGGCTGGAGGGCCCGCCGGCCCCTGTCCGAGGCCATTCACCGGGAACGGTGGTAGCCGGCGGGTCTAACCTGGCCGGCATGGCCTCACCCACCGCCCCCACCTTCGAGTCCCCGTCCGAGGAGCGCCTGCACCGCAAGCAGCGCCTGGCCGCCGCCTTTCGCCTCTTCTCCCGGTTCGGCTTCAACGAGGGGATCGCCGGGCACATAACCGCCCGGGACCCGGAGCGCCTGGACCATTTCTGGGTGAACCCCTTTGGCATGCACTTCGGCCAGATCAGGGTCTCCGACCTGATCCTGGTCAACAGCCAGGGCCAGGTGGTGGAAGGAGATGCCCCCCTCAACACGGCGGCCTTCGTGATCCACTCGGCCGTCCACGCCGCCCGGCCCGATGTGGTGGCGGCCGCCCATGCCCACTCCCTCCACGGCAAGGCGTGGTCGTCGTTGGGCCGCCTGCTCGACCCCCTCACCCAGGATGCCTGCGCCTTCTACGGTGACCACTCCCTCTTCGACGACTACACCGGCGTGGTCCTGGAGGCCGAGGAGGGTAAGCGCCTGGCCCACGCCTTGGGCGACAACAAGGCCGTGATACTGCGCAACCATGGCCTGCTCACCGTGGGTCGCTCCGTCGACGAGGCGGCCTGGTGGTTCATCACCATGGAGCGCTCCTGCCAGGCCCAGCTGCTGGCCGAGGCGGCCGGGACCCCGGTGCTCATCGACCCCGACATGGCCCGCCTCACCCAGACCCAGGTGGGCACGGATGGGGCCGGCTGGTTCAGCTTCCAGCCCCTCTACGACCGGATCGTCGCCGAGCAGCCCGACCTCCTCGAGTAGGGCCCGGGCGGCCCCGGCCGGTCAGAGGACGGCTCCGGCCGGGCAGGCCTCTACGGGTAGGCCCCTAGAGGTGCAGCGCCCCCTCCATGAGGACCACCACGTCCCCCCCTACCCGCACTCCCCCCTCCTCCATCGCCGCCACCAGCAGGCTCGGCCTTCCCATCTCCACCCCCTGGGTGACCTCCACCCGGGGCCAGCCCAGCCGCCGGGACAGGTAGGCGCAGAGGGGCCCGGCGGCGGAGCCGGTGGCAGGATCCTCGCCCCCGGCCACCAGGGGGGTGAACATGCGGGCATGGGCCCGCCCGCCGGCGGGGTCCGGCCATACCAGGTAGAAGTTGGCGTCCCCCAGAGACGAGATCGCCTCGGCTAGCGCCTCGGGGTCGGGCCTGGCCCGGGCCACGGCTTCCCGCTCGGCCACCGGGACCACCAGAGTGGCCAGGCCCGTGGACACGACCTGGGGCCCGAGGGAGGGATGGGCCTCCGAGGGGGCGAGGCCCACGGCGTCGAGCAGCGGCCCCGGCTCCGCCTCGGTGCCGAAGTCGGCCGGCCGCTGCAGCATGGACGCCCGGGCCCGTCGGTCATCGAGGGCCACCTCCACGGGCTGCAGCCCGGCCCCGGTCTCCTGGACGTAGCGGGCGGCGGCTTGGCCCCGCCGGCGGGCCACAGCCACCGCTGTACCCAGGGAGGGATGCCCGGCGAAGGCCAGCTCCCCCTCCACCGTCCAAATGCGGTTGCGGTAGTCGGCCGCCGCCTCTCCCGGCCCCTGGACGAACGTTGTCTCCGACAGGCGTGTCTCGCGGGCGAAGGCCGCCATGGTGGCCTCGTCGAGGTCGTCGGCCTCGTGCACCACGGCCAGGGCGTTGCCGGCCAGGGGGGTGGAGGTGAAGACGTCCACCACGGTGTAGGGATGGGTGCCCATGCCCCACTCTCCCATGTCGGCTCATGCCGGGCTGGGAGCCTGCTGTGCGGAGGAAGAAGCGGGGCTGGTCAGCCGGGCGGGGCTATCCCCTCGGGCAGCGAGGCCCTGGGGCCCACGAAAGGAGGCTTCACCACCACCGCCTCGGCCTCCCGGCCCCGCATGTCCACCCCCACCCGGGCACCCGGGGCCACCTCCGGGGGCAGGAAGGCCAGGGCGATCCCCCGTTCCAGCACGGGCGAGTAGTTGCCGCTGGTCACGTACCCGGCGGCCCTGCCGTCCACCAGGACCGCATAGCCGTGCCGAGGGGGCTGGCGGCCCTCCATCACCAGGCCCCGCAACCGGCGGGAGATGCCGGCCTCCCGCTCCTCCTCCAGGGCAGCCCTTCCCCGGAACTCACCCTTGTCCCAGGCGACCACCCAGCCCAGCCCGGCCTGCAGCGGGGTGATTCCGGGGCCCAGCTCGTTGCCGTGCAGGGGCAGGCCGGCCTCCAGCCTCAGGGTGTCCCGGGCCCCCAGCCCGGCCGGGGTGATCCCCTCCTCCATGAGCGCCGACCAGAACGCCTCGGCCCCTGCCGCCGGTACGGCGCACTCCACCCCGTCCTCCCCCGTGTATCCGGTGCCGGCCGCCAGGGACAGGTGGCCGCCCCAGGTGAAGGAGATGACCCCGAAGTGGGCCACGGCGGCGGCGTCGGGAGCCACCGCCGCCAGGCGCTTCCTCGCCTCGGGGCCCTGGATGGCCACCACGGCCCGGGTGGCGGTGGTGTCCGAGCCCCCCATGGCCTCCCGGACCCGGGAGGTGTTGGAGGCGTTGGGCATGACCTCGAAGTGCTCGGTGCCCACCCACCACACGATGAGGTCGTCCTCCACCGACCCGTCGTCGGGGTCCAGCAGGTGGGTGTACTGGGCCCGGCCGGGGGAGATCTTGCGCAGGTCGTTGGTGAGAGTGACCTGCAGCATGTCGAAGGCCTCGCTCCCCTCGATGCGGACCGTCCCCAGGTGGCTGACGTCGAAGGCCACGGCCCCCCGCCGGCAGGCCAGGTGCTCGGCCACGGTCCCTGAGGGATAGGCGAGCGGCATCTCCCAGCCTCCGAAGTCGACCATCTTGGCTCCGAGGGCAGCGTGGGCAGGGGCCAGGGGCGAGCGTCGCAGGGCCATGGGGCCCCAGCCTACGGCCCAGCCTGCCCGGGAGGCTCCCAGCCGTACTTGGCCAGCAGGGTCAGGTAGTCGCGCTGGTACAGCACGGTCACCTTGATCTCGGGGTGGAGCTCCCGCAGCCGGCGCACCTTGCGGTTCTTCTTGGTCACCAGGCGCTGGTTGAGGGTCGTGATCTCGATGTAGAGGTCGTAGGCGGGCAGGTAGAAGTCGGGACGGAAGGCCACGGCTGGCTCTCCCTTGCGGGTGCGCTCCAGGACGAACTCGACCGGCTCGTACTCCCAGGCCACCCCGTAGAAGTCCAACAGCCGGGCGAACTGGCGCTCGGAGTTGTGGGCGAAGCGGACCCTCTCATGGGGAAGGGTCTCCGGCGCGGTCTCCGGCGCCAGGGCCACTCAGCCCCCCGAGGAGGCAGCCCGCCTGCCGGTGGGGGTCTCCTCGCCCTCTGCCTCGGCTCCGGGAGCAGCCCGGTCCAGGGCCACTATGGCGGCATCCAGCTCCTCCACCAGGCCGCCCAGGGGGACGATGTTGAGCACCCCCTGGCCCCCTCTCAACAGGTCCACCACCTCCTCCCCCGTCCGGGTGAGGATGGACCCCGTGCCGGCCAGGACCAGGTTGGCCGAGGCCAGGTCGGCCGCCAGGCTGCCTCGCAGGCACTCGATGGCCCGCCGGGCCGACTGGAGCGAGACGCCGGCATCGAGCAGCTGCTTGATCACCTTGAGCTCCACCAGGTCGGTGTAGGAGTAGCGCCGCTGGGTGCCGCTCCCCCGGGCCTCGGTGATGGAGGGGCGCAGCAGGTCCGTCCTGGCCCAGTAGTCCAGCTGACGGTAGGTGATGCCCACGATCTTGCACACCTCGGGGCCGCGGTAGCCCTCCTCGGCCCGGTTTCCCCCGTTGGCGGGCGCGCCCATCCTCCTGCCTCCTCGTGACAGTCGCGTAGTTACGCGGTTGTGAACCAGGCTAGGCGCGCCCCGGCCGGCCGTCAACGACCGTCCTCAGGAGCTGAAGTCCTCCGGCTTCACCTCGTCCAGGAAGCGCTGGAACTCCCCCAGCAGCTCCTCGGGGTTGGCCACCTCTTCCTCGTCCTCCTCGGTCACCAGCACGACCCCTTCGGCATCCAGCAGGTCGTCGGCCACGTAGAGGGGCGACCCGGTCCGGGCGGCCAGGGCGATGGCGTCCGAGGGCCTGCTCTCCACCGTGAGGCGGCGGTCGCCGGCCAGCAGGCGCAGCTCGGCGTGGTAGGTGGTGGCCACCAGCTCGGTGATGACGACCTGCTCGAGGCGGGCACCCAGGGCGGTGAGGATGTCCCGCATCAGGTCGTGGGTCATGGGCCGCTTGACCTCGACCCCCTGGATGGCAAAGGCGATGGCGGTGGCCTCGGGGGGACCGATGAAGATGGGCAGTGTCCGCCTGGTCCCGTGGAGCTCCTGGAGCAGGACCACCGGCGTGTTGGACTGGAGGTCGACCCGGACCGCAGCCAACTGCACCTCGACCATGGACGCAACTTACCCCGGGAACAGCTCCTTCACATGCGCATCGGGGTCCTGTTGGAGCCGGGACAGGTCGCCGGCCACGATGTGGTCCAGGTTGCGGTACCTCTCGGCGAAGTCCAGCCCGTAGCCGAGGGCGAACTCGTCGGCGATCCGCAGCCCCACGAAGTCCAAGCGGGCGGGGACGATGCGGCGGGCGGCCTTGTCGAGAAGGGTGCATACGGCCAGGGAGCGGGGCCCCCGGCGCTCCATCTCCCCGAGGAGGTAGGCGAGCGTGAGGCCCGTGTCGACGATGTCCTCCACCAGCACCACGTCCCGGCCGCTGATGTCGCAGTCCAGGTCCTTCACGATGCGGACCCGGCCCGTGCCCTCGGCATAGGACGAGATGGCGAGGAAGTCCACTGCGCAGGGAACGGAGACGGACCGCACCAGGTCGGCCAGGAACCACAGCGCCCCCTTCAGCACCGCCACCAGCAGCACCCCGTCCGGGTAGGCGCCCGACAGCTCCCGGCCCAGGCGGGCCACCTGAGAACGGAGCTCGTCGGCCCCGGCCAGCACCCGGGGAGGCTCGGGGCCCGGCCCGGTCAACCCCCGGTGTGCCCTCTCAGGGCCACCCGCAGCAACGACCCTCTGAGGCGCTGGCCCAGGCGGGTCAGCTCGGCCAGCTCCTCCACGGCCCGGCGGCGTGACTCGGGGTTGCGCTGCTTCAGGAGAGGGGTCACGATCTGCTCGAAGAACCCCGCCTCCCGGTCAGTGGCCATCTTGTACATGCGAAGGTGGCGGGGCTCGATCCCGAAGCGGGCGAAGCCGGCGGCCAGGGAGGCCACCGTGAAGGCCTCCTCGTCGTAGTAGGCGGCGCCGGCCGCCACCCGGGGCGTGAGGAGGCCGTAGCGCTCCAGCTCGGCCACCTGGGAGGGGGTGAGACCGCTGGCCTTCACCAGCTCGTCCTTGGTCATGCTCATGGCCGACGGCCCGCTCGTGAGGGGCCCCTCCTGTCCCCCCGGCTGGGAGGGCGGGCCCGGGGCGGCGGTGGCTGCATCCGGCCCGGCCGGGGCCGGCTCCCCCGACGCGGGTCGGGCGGCCGGAGCTTGCCCCGGGGGCACCACGGGCTGGGGCTCGGCGAGGGCCCCGTTGCTCAGCTTCTGCTTGATGACCTTGAGCGGCAGGAAGTGCTCCCGCTGCTGGCGCAGGATCCAGCGCAGCCGCTGGACGTCGGGGTCGTAGAACTTGCGGTACCCCGAGGGGGTCCGCTCCGGGTCCAGCAGGCCCTGGCTCTCGAGGAACCTGATCTTGGAGATGGTCACGTCGGGGAACTCCTCCTTCAGAATCGAAAGGACGTCCCCGATGGAAAGGAAGGCGCGCTCCGCCACGCTCGCTCCTTGCTTCTAGGTACCGGTGCTGCCGGCTATGAACACCAGCTTGAACTTGCCGATCTGGACCTCGTCGCCGCTGGCCAGCTCGGACTGCTCTATGCGCTCCCTGTTGAGGTAGGTCCCGTTCAGGGAGCCGACGTCGCGCACGACGTAGCCGTTGTCCTTGCGCAGGAACTCGGCGTGGCGCCGGGACACGGTTATGTCGTCCAGGAAGATGTCGCTCTCAGGGTGGCGGCCGGCCCTGGTCACCTCGGCGTCGAGGGCATAGCGGGACCCCGCGTTGGGCCCCCGCTTGACCACCAGCATGCCCACCCCCTGGCCGGCCTCGGGGACCGGCACCGCCATCTCGTCGTCCGCCGCCTCCTGCTCGAGGGGCAGGAAGGTCACGGTCGTCTGGTCCCCGGTCGGCTCCAGCGCCATCCCGCACGACGAGCAGAAGTTGGCCTCGGGTGGGTTCGCATGCCCACAGTTGTTGCAGAACACCACGGAAACGGTACTCCCTCCTGGCGGCGGCCACACGTGGCCTGGCTCAGGTAGTAGATATCAGCCCTCGGTAGGCCTCGGCATCCAGCAGCGACTCCACCGCGGCAGGGTCGGCAGGCTCGATGACGCACAACCAACCTTCCCCGTAGGGGTCCTCGTTGAGCCGCTGGGGGGCATCGGCCAGCTCGGAGTTGACCTCGACCACGGTCCCCGCCACGGGGGCGTAGACGTCGGACACCGACTTGGTGGACTCCACCTCCCCCAGGCTGGCCGAGGCCTCGACCTTGGTGCCGGGGTCGGGGAGCTGGACGAACACCACGTCACCCAGGGCGTCCTGGGCGTAGTCGGTGATCCCCACCCTGGCCCGGCCGTCCTCGAGGCGGACCCACTCGTGATCGGAGGTGTAGCGCAGGCCGTCAGGCACGTTCATGGGCCGGACCCTACCGGATCGGGCGGCCCCGGTTCGAGGCCACGGAGAGCGACCGGGCAGAGGGCTATTTCGAGGGCACGAGCGAGCTGACGCGCTCGGCCCAGGTCCCGGCCCGGCCCCGGGCCTCGTCGTCGGTCCCTCCCTCCGCCCACACGTGGCTCACCGGCTCCTCAGGGTCCGGGAGCACCAGGGCCCAGCCCCCGTCCTCCAGCACCTTGACCCCGTCCACCAGGACGAGCGAGGCGGGGGCGGTCCCCTCGACCAGGGTCCGCATGACCATGCCCTTGCACTCCCAGGGCGTGGCGACGGTGCGGTGGGCCACGTGGACGGGGGGGCAGCTGTCCACCACCTCCGACAGGCGCCGGCCGTCCGTCGCCAGCATGGCCAGCAGGTTCACGAGGGTGGCGGCGGCGTCGTAGGCGGGGAGGAAGGCCGGGTAGATGAAGCCCCCGTCGTGGCTGGCGGCGAAGGCCACCCGCCCGCTGGCGGCCACCTCCATGAGGTGGGGTGTGGCCAGCTTGGTCCACTCGATGGTGGCCCCCGCCTCCCGGCAGATCTCCTCGGCGGCCCTGGTGGTCACGACCGGCAGGGCCACCCGGGCGCCGGGGTGAGCCTCGACGACGAGGCGGAGGAGGGCCAGCAGGGCGACCTGGTCGGCCAGGGGCCGGCCCCGGTCGTCCACGATCACGAGCCGCTCGCCATCGGGGTCAAGCACCGCTCCCAGGTGGGCGCCCGACGCTTGCACCAGGCGGCCCACCTCGGAGGCGTGCTGGCCCAGGTCGAGGGCCATGGCCCGGGCCGTGGCCCCGTAGGGGTTGAGGGCGAGCACGTCGGCCTCCAGCTTGGCCAGAACGTTGGGCATGACGAAGCTGGCCGTGCCGTAGGCGTAGTCGAGCACCAGCTTGAAGCGGGCCTCCTGGATCGAGGCCAGGTCCACGCTGGCCACCAGGGCGTCGGTGTAGTACTCGAGGGTGCGGGCGGGGAAATCGATCCCGCCCAGCTCCGAAGCCAGGGACCGGCGAAAGTCCTCCCGCTGGAGCACCCTCTCGATCTTGCGCTGGGAGGCCTCGGTGAGGTCTATGCCCGCGTCGTCGAAGAACCGGATCACCACCGATTGGGGGTCCCCCTGGGCCAGGCGCACCGACACCCCTCCCCTGCTGCTGCTGGACCGGACCTGCAGCCGGGTGACGGGGACCGTGGTTGCCTCCAGGTCGTCCACGTGGATCCCGGCGGCGTTGAGCCCCACCATCATGGCCCGCTTGAGCACCCGGGCCGCCCTGCTCGTGTCCCGGGAGGCGGTCACCGACGACCCCTTGGGCAGGGTGGTGGCGTAGGCCATGGAGAGCCGGAGGGCCAGCTCGGGGCTGATGTCCACGTTGGCCAGGCCGGACACCCCCTGGCGGCCGAAGAGGTGCCTCGAGGCCCGGGACTCCCACACGATCGAGGAGTGCACGGTGGCCCCCGCCTCCACGGTCTTTCCCGGGTAGACCTTCACACCGGGGTCCAGGACGGCGTGGGGCCCCACGAAGCAGTCGTCCCCCAGCACCACCCCCTGGGAGCAGTGGGCCCCCTGGCGGAGGTCCGACGAGCGGCCCGCCACGCAGCCGAGCAGGCGGACCCCCGGCCCCAGGTAGGCGTTGTCGTGCACCACCGACCGCACCAGCTCGGCCTCCGCCCCCACCCGCACGTTGGAGCCGAGGACGGTGTGGTCGCCGACCCGGGCCCCCGGCCCGATGCGGCAGTTGTCGCCAATGACGACGGGGCCCTCGACCGTGGCCGAGGGATCGATCTCCACCCCCTGGCCCAGCCACACGTCGTGGTCCAGTTGGAACCCCGGCAGCTCCACCCCGGCCCGCCCGTCCAGGGCGTCCCGGTGGGCCCGGAGGTAGGCCTCCAGGGTGCCCACGTCCTCCCAGTAGCCCTCGGCCACGTAGCCGTAGAGGGGCAGGCCCTCGGCCAGGAGGGCCGGGAACACCTCCGAGGAGAAGTCCACCGGCCTCCCCTCGGGGATGTGGTCGAAGATCTCGGGCTCCAGCACGTACACGCCGGTGTTGATGGTGTCGCTGAACACCTGGCCCCAGGTGGGCTTCTCGAGGAAGCGCTCGATGCTCCCGTCCTGGTGGGTTATGACGATCCCGAACTCGAGGGGGTCCTCCATGGATTTGAGGGCGATGGTCGCCAGGGCCCGCCGGGCCCGGTGGAACTCGACGACCTTGGACAGGTCGATGTCGGTCACCACGTCACCGGAGATGACGAGGAAGGTCTGGTCCAGATGGGCCCGGGCGTTGCGGACCGAGCCTCCCGTGCCCAGGGGGGACTCCTCGGCGGCGTAGGTGATGGAGAAGCCCAGCTCCGAGCCGTCCCCGAACCAGGTGCGGATGGCGTTGGCCATGAAGGCCACCGTCACCACCACCTCCCGGAAGCCGTGGCGCCCGAGCAGGGTGAGCACGTGCTCCATGAGGGGCCGGTTGGCGAGGGGGATCATGGGCTTGGGCTGGTTCGAGGTGAGCGGGCGGAGCCGGGTCCCCTCACCGCCGGCCATGATCACGGCCTTCACGGCTCGACCCTACCCGGCCCCGGTGGGTGCGTACTCGGCCGCCCGCGGCCTGCTCGACCGCCGCCTGCTCGCCGGCGGCCTGCTGCCCCTCCTCAGCCCGCCCCGGCCAGGGCCCGCCGGGCCCGGGGCACGTACCCCGCAGCAGCCAGCCAGGACCCGGCCACCCCCAGGGCGGCGAAGGCCCAGGCTGCCTCCTCCGGGTACAGGTGCCAGGACAGGCCGGAGTGGCCGAAGAGGAAGAGGGGCAAGGCGAACATGAGGGCGAAGGTGCCGGCCTTGCCCAGCCGGGTCACCTCCACGCGCCGGGCCCCGCGGGCGGCCAGCACCAGGACGCCGAGCGACACCAGGGCCTCCCTCACCACCACCACGACGAAGAGCCACACGGGCAGCGCCCCGTACACGACCGAGCCGATGGCTCCCGCCGCCAGGAGGGCCCGGTCGGCGGTGGGGTCGAGGACCTTGCCCAGGGCCGACACCTGGCCCAGGCGGCGGGCGGCGTACCCGTCGACCCAGTCGGTGGCACCGAGGCCAGCCAGCAGGGAGGCGGCGGCGACCAGGTCCCCGGCGCCGAAGAGGACCCCCAGGAACAGGGGGACGCAAGCCAGGCGGGCCGCCGAGACCAGGTTGGGCAGGGTCCACACCCGCCCCAGGCCATCGCCCTCGGCCCGCCGGCGGGTTGCCACGGGCGCCAGTCTAGGAAACCCGTCGGGTGCCGTTGGTGCCGAACCGGGGGCCGTTGGGGGCAGCCACCATGTCGGGGGGCCCGACCTCCCTGCCGCAGTGGCGGCAGGCCAGGACGGGGTGCCCTTCGCCCCCGCAGGCCGTGTGGGTGAGCACCACGGGCGGCCCCCCCTCGCCGGCCGCCCACTTGTCCCCCCAGCGCATGAGCCCGACGATCACCGGGTAGAGGTCGTGGCCCTTCTCGCTCAGGTGGTACTCGAACCTGGGCGGGTGTTGGCAGTACTGCTTGCGCTCCAGCACCCCGTGGTCCACCAGCCGCTGCAACCGCTCGGTCAGGACCGTGCGGGCGATCCCGAGGTCCCGCTGCAGCTCCTCGAAGCGCACGGGCCCGGCGAAGGCATCCCGCAGGATCAGCAGGGTCCACCACCCTCCGACCACCTCCAGGCTGCGGGCGATCGAGCAGTCCATGTGGGCGAAGCTGGTCCGGCGCACTGGCGCTCACCCTAAACGACTCCTGCCACCTGACCCGCCCGCCGGTAGGCTCCCGCGCCCGGAGCCCGAAGCGAGGAGGAGCACGATCATGGGACACAGCACGGCGCCGGCCCGACCGGATCCGGCCTGCGCACCACCCGCCCCCGAGGAGGCCCTGGCGGAGGAGGAGCTGATCGTGGAGGAGGTCTCCATAGACGGGATGTGCGGGGTCTATTGAGAGGGGAAGGAACCCTGGACCTGGGGAGCGCCTACGAGCTCCATCCCCAGGCGGCCATCAGGGCCGAGGCGTTCGGGGGCCTCGCCTACCACTACGGCAACCGCCGCCTGGCCCTCGTCAAGGACCCGGCCCTGGCCCAGCTGGTCCGCGACCTGGCCCACCACCGCTCCCTGGGGGAGGCGCTGGCCGCCGGGCCCGTGGCCGAGGAGCGCCAGGAGGCGGTCCTCGGGGCCCTGGGCAGCCTCTTGCGCTCCGGCATGGTGAGGAGGAAAGAGCCGGAGGCGGATCCGCCCGCCCTCCCCGGGGGGGAGGGTGCTCCGCCGCCCGCCCGGGCCGCCAGCCGGTCCCTGGCCGGGCGCCTCTCGGGGGGGCTGTCCGCTCCCATCTGCCTCACCTGGGAGCTCACCTACGCCTGCAACCTGGCCTGCATCCACTGCCTGTCGAGCTCGGGCCGGCGGGACCCGAATGAACTGCGGACCGATCAGGCCCGGGCCCTCATCGACGAGCTGGCGGCCCTGTCGGTCTTCTACGTCAACATCGGGGGCGGGGAGCCCACGGTGCGGGCCGACTTCTACGACCTCGTCACCTATGCCGTGGAGCGGGGGGTGGGAGTCAAGTTCTCCACCAACGGATCCACCCTGACCCGCAAGCGGGCCACGCAGCTGGCAGCCATGGCCTACGTGGACGTGCAGGTCTCCCTGGACGGCGCCACCCCGGCCACCAACGACGCCGTGCGGGGGCCGGGCTCCTTCGCCACCGCCCGGCGGGCCATGGACCACCTGGCCGAGGCCGGGTTCGGCCCGTTCAAGCTGAGCGTGGTGGTCACCCGCCACAACATCGACGAGCTGGACCGACTGGAGGCTCTGGCCACCGCCTACGGGGCCCAGCTCCGGCTCACCCGCCTGCGCCCCTCGGGACGGGGGGCGGCCAGCTGGGAGCGCCTCCACCCCACCCCCGAGCAGCGCCGCCACCTCTACGCCTGGCTGCGGGACCGCCCCCATGTGCTCACCGGGGACTCCTTCTTCCACCTCTCGGCCCTGGGGCCGGCCCTGCCCGGCCTCAACCTCTGCGGGGCGGGGAGGGTGGTGTGCCTGGTGGACCCCCTCGGCGACGTGTACGCCTGCCCCTTCACCCTCCACCCGGAGTTCCGGGCCGGGAGCGTCCTGGACCCCGGCGGGTTCACGGCCGTCTGGCGGTCCTCTGAGCTCTTCGCCGGCCTGCGCCGGCCCTCCTCCCCCGGGGCCTGCTCCTCGTGCGGCTCCTATGACGCCTGCCGCGGCGGGTGCCTGGCGGCCAAGTTCTTCACCGGCCTGCCCCTTGACGGCCCCGACCCGGAATGCGCCCTGGGCCACGGGGAGGAGGCCCTGGCCCGGGTCCCCGCCGGCCGGGCCCCCTCACCGGGGGCGGGCCACAGCCGCCCCGCAGCGGTGCCGGTGCCCTCACCGGCGAGGAGGTGAGGGGCTCCCCGCTCCTCGAGCCGCTGGACCTGGGGGCCCGGCGGTCCCGCAACCGCATCTTCTTCGGGCCCCACGAGACCAACCTGGGCCGGGGGCGGTCGGTGTCGGACCGGCACGTGGCCTACTACCGGAGGCGGGCTGCGGGTGGGGCGGGGGTCATCGTGGTGGAGGAGGCCTCCGTCCACCCGAGCGACTGGCCCTACGAGCGCTGCCCGCTGGCCTGCGAGTCGGCGGAGGGGTGGGCTGGGGTGGCCCGGGCCTGCCGGGAGGAGGGAGCGCTGGCCCTGGCGGCCCTGGGCCATGCCGGCGGCCAGGGGTCCAGCGCCTACAGCCAGGCACCCCTGTGGGCGCCGTCCCGGGTCCCCGAGGTCGCCTCCCGGGAGGTCCCCAAGGAGATGGAGCCCGAGGACGTGGGGGCGGTCGTGACGGGGTTCGCCACCGCCGCCCACCTCGCCATGGAGGCCGGCCTGGACGGGGTGGAGGTGAACGCCGGCCAGCACAGCCTGATCCGCCAGTTCTGCTCGGCGCTCACCAACCACCGCACCGACGAGTGGGGTGCCGACCGGTCGCGCTTCGCCCGTCAGGTCCTGGCTGCCCTGCGGGGAGCCGTAGGCCCGGCGGTGGTCGGCCTCCGCCTGTGCCTGGACGAGCTGGCTCCGTGGGCCGGGATGGCTCCCGACGCCGGCCTGGCCCTGGCCGCCGAGCTGGAGCGCTGGGTCGACTACGTGGCCGTGGTGAGGGGGTCGATCTACTCGGTGCCCGCCACCCGGCCCGACTGCCACACCGAGCCCGGCTTCAACCGGGACCTGGCCCGGCTGGCCCGCGACGGCCTGCCCCCCCGGGTGGCGGTGGTGGCCCAGGGCTCGATCGTGGACCCCGCCATGGCGGCCGAGATGCTGGAGTCGGGGGTGGCCGATGCCGTCGAGATGACCAGGGCCCAGGTGGCCGAGCCGGACCTGGGCCGCCTGGTGGCGGCGGGCCAGGCCGAGCGAGCCCGTCCCTGCATCCTCTGCAACCAGGCCTGCCAGGTGCGGGACGTGCGCAACCCCGTCATCTCCTGTGTGGGCGAGCCGGGAGCGGGGCACGAGACCGAGGACCCTGGCGTTCCCGCCCCCCTGACAGGGGCCCGGCCCCGGGCCGGCAGCCCCTCGGTCCTGGTCGTGGGGGGAGGCCCCGCCGGCCTGGAGTGCGCCCGGGTGGCCGTCCTGGGGGGCTGCCAGGTGCAGCTCCTGGAGCGGCGGCCCGTGCTGGGCGGGGGCCTGCGGGCGGCGGCGCTCGGGAGGGGCCGGGACCGCCTGGCAGCGCTGGTGGACTGGCTGGAGGCCGAGTGCCGGGCCTGGGGGGTGGCCATCCACACCGGGAGGCAGGCGGGGCCCGATGACATCGAAGGGGCAGCCCGCTCGGGGGCCGTGGTCGTGTGCTGCACCGGCTCGGTCCCCGGGAGGAGGCCGTGGCAGCTGGACGAGCAGGCGCTGGTGGTGGAGCCGGAAGAGGCGCTGGCCTGGTGCCAGGGGGACGCCCGTCCCGGGCCCTCCCCCGCCCGACGGCGAGGGCGGGCCGGCCGGGACCCCGGACCGGTCCTGGTCTGGGACCCGGTGGGGGGCCCCATAGGGATCTCGGTGGCAGAGACCCTGGCTGGGCGGGGCTGCCAGGTGACGTTGGCCACCCCGGACCTGGTCGTGGGCCACGAGCTGGCCCGCAGCGGGGACATGGTCCCTGCCAACGCCCGCCTGCACGCGGCGGGGGTGGCTCTGGCCAAGCGCAGCCTCCTGCGCCAGGTGGGGAGGGACAGGGCGGTGCTGGAGGACCGCTTCACCGCCGAGCGGCGGGTGGTCGAAGCCGCCTGGGTGGTGGACGCCGGCTACCGCCTGCCCAACGATGCCCTGTGGAGGGCGGCCGGCGGGCGGCCCGGCGTGGCTCGGGCCGGGGACGCCGTGGCCCCGCGCACGGTATACGAGGCCGTGCTGGAGGGAAGGCGGGCGGCCCTGGCCATCCTCGGCGTGGCCGTGCCGGCGGGCCCCTGGGTGGGGACGCCGGCCGGCCTCCCCACGGGCTGAGGCCGGCTCAGGCGCCCGCTGCGCTCACCACCATGTCGGTCACGAACCCCGCCACCAGGCCCACGAACAGCCCCCAGTACAGGATTTCGGGGGTGGCCGCCTTCCGGGCCACGCCCAGCAGTTGGACCACGACGTAGATGATGGACCCCGCCGCCAGGGTGAGGAAGAGGACGCTCAGCTCGTTGCTCGTGAACTGGCGCCCCACCGCCGTCCCCACGAAGGTCGGCCCGCCCCCTATGGCCCCCAGGGCCAGCAGCCACCCCCAGCCCGGGCGCCGGCCCTCGGCGGCCAGAGGGGCCACGATCCCGAAGCCCTCGGTGGTGTTGTGGAGCCCGAAGCCGATCACGAGCAGGGTGGCGAGCGCCAGCTCCCCCCGGCCGGCGCTGGACCCTATGGCCAGGCCCTCCCCGAAGTTGTGCAGGCCTATGCCCACGGCGATGAGGAGGGCCAGGCGCTCGCCCTCGCCCAGCCGGCCCAGCCAGGGGGTCCCCCGCTCGCTGACCTGGTTGGCGGCTGCCGCTCCCGGGCCGGGCGACAGCCTGGCCTGGGCCTCGCTGCGGGCCGCCGCTGCCCGGCGGGCCATGTAGCGCCCGTAGTAGAGGAGGCCGATCAGGCCCAGGCCTATGCCGGTGAAGAAGAGGGCGGCGTAGCCGATCACCGGCAGCGCTCCCCCGGAGCCGTCGTGCAACCGGGCCAGGGCTCGGCCGATGGGCTGGTAGGCGCTGGTGAGCACGTCCCAGACCAGGAAGACGAGGATCCCGACCGCCACGGCCGAGAGGAACTGGCGGAGCCGGGGCAGCGGCCGGCGCAGCCTGCCCACCGGGAGGCCGAACATGATGGTGGCCCCGGCCACCAACCCGAGGAGCAGGGTCTGGGACTCGCTCATACTTAGGCCAACCTAATGCGAAATGGTCGACGGCGGCCACCCCCCTCCCGCCACTCACCCCTTGCCTTGCGGTCCGGCACGGCCGGGCTGCACGCTGGGGCCGGTGCCGGCCTCCACGCGTTACCCGCTGCTCTTCTCCCCTATCCGCCTGGGCCCGGTCACGGCGGCCAACCGCATCGTGTTCGCCGCCCACCTCACCAACTACGCCGTGGAGGGGCGCCCGAGCGACCAGCACGCCGCCTACTACGGGGCCAGGGCGGCGGGAGGGGCCGGGCTCATCATCACCGAGGAGCACTCCACCCACCCCACGGACTGGCCCTACGAGAAGCTCATCCACGGGTTCCACCCCGGCGTCCTGCCCGGTTACCGGGCCGTCACCGAGGCCGTCCACCGGCACGGGGCCCTGGTCTTCGCCCAGATCAACCACAACGGCGGCCAGGGCTCAGGCCTCTACAGCAGGCTCCCCACCTGGGCCCCCTCCCCGGTGGCCGACCCCCTCTTCCGGGAGGTACCGAAGGAGGTGGACGGCCACGACATAGCCGAGGTGGTGGCCGGCTACGCCGAGGTTGCCGACCGGTGCCTGGAGGGGGGCTTCGACGGCGTGGAGCTGCAGTGCTCCCACAGCTCCATGGTGAGGGCCTTCCTGTCGCCCGCCACCAACCTGCGCACCGACGCCTACGGCGGCTCCCTCGCCAACCGGGCCCGCCTCCTCCTCGAGATCGTGGCTGCGGTCCGGGAGGCGGTCGGCCCCCGCCTGGCCCTCGGGGTCCGCCTGTGCGGAGACGAGCTGATCGAGGGAGGCACTACCCTGCCCGAGGCCGTGGAGGTGGCCCGCATGGTCGAGGCCCAGGGCCTGGTCGACTACATCAACACCTCCCTGGGGGTGGCCACGGCCACCTTGCACATGATCGAGGCCTCCATGCGGGTGCCGCCCGGCTACGCCCTGTTCGTACCTTCGGCCATCCGCAAGGCCGTCGAGCTCCCCGTCGTGGGCGTGGGCCGCTTCAAGGACCCCCTCCAGGCCGAGCGGGCCCTGGAGGAGGGCCATTGCGACCTGGTGGGCGTGGTGCGGGGCCAGATCGCCGACGCCTCCTTCGCCGCCAAGGCCCGGGCCGGCCGGACCGAGGACATCAGGCTCTGCCTCTCGTGCAACCAGGAGTGCGTGGGCCGCATGGGGCTCAACCGCTGGGTGGGGTGCATCGAGGCCCCTTCCACGGGCCGGGAGGCCCTGGAGGGTGGCCGGAGACGGGCGCCCCGCCCCAAGCACGTGGTGGTGGTGGGCGCCGGCCCGGCTGGCCTCCAGGCCGCCCTGGCCGCCGCCGGGCGGGGCCACCAGGTGGTGGTCATGGAGGCGGCGGCCCGCCCCGGTGGCCAGCTGCGCCTGGCCGCCTCCGTACCCAGCCGCGCCGAGCTGGGTGACCTGGTCCGCAACCAGGTGCGGGCCTGCTCCCGGTGGCGGGTCGAGGTCCGCTACGGCTGCCGGGCCGGGGCGGAGGAGGTCCTGGCCGAGCGACCGGATGCCGTCGTGGTGGCCACGGGGGCCCGGCCGGCCCGGCCCCCCTGGGTGCCCCCTGGTCGCTGGCTGGCGCCGGGGCCGGGGCCCGAGGGCCCAGCCGTTGCCGATGTCGCCCATGTCCTGGACGGCACCGTCTCCCCCCGCGCAAGGGTGCTGGTGGTGGACGAGCTGGGCTTTCACCAGGCCACCACCGTGGCCGAGCTGCTGGCGGACCGGGGGTGCCGGGTGGAGGTTGTGACCCCGGGGATGGTCGTGGGCCAGGACCTCGGGGTCACCTTGGACCTCGAGCACTGGAACGTGGCCGCCGGGGCCAAGGGCATAGCCCAGCGCACGGAGCTGGTGCCCATGGGCATGGAGGCCGGCCAGGTGGCGGTCCTCCACCACCCCACGGGGCGGCGGGCCCTCCTCGGGGCGGACTGGGTCGTGAGCGCCTCCCCTCCCCAGCCCGCCGAGGAGCTCTACCTCGAGCTCAAGTCCAGGGGCCAGCGGGTCTGGCGGGCAGGGGACTGCGTGGCGCCCCGGCGGGCCCATGCGGCCGTGGTGGAAGGGGAACGGGTGGGGGCGGCCCTGTGATGGCGCTGGTGCCGGTCCGTCAGGGCCGCCTGCCTGCCGGCGCCGAGGAGGTGGTGGCGGAGGCAGGCGGGCGGGCCCTGCTCGCTGGCGAGGGCACCGAGGAGGCCGCCGGGGGCCTGGCCACGGCCCGCTGGCTCGCTCTGGCCGAGCTGGGGCCCTTCGCCCCCGCGGCCTGGTCAACGGCCCTGGCCCGCCTGATGCGGGAGGCGGAGCCGGCCGAGGACCTGGCCCTGCTCCCCGCCTCGCCCGACGGCCGGGACCTGGCCCCCCGCCTGGCTCATGAGCTGGGTTGGCCGCTGGTGGCGGGAGCGGTCCTGGCCCAGCCGGGCAAGGTGCTGGCCTCCCGCTACGGCGGCGGGGTGCTCCACGAGTACCGCCCACCGGGGCCCGCCGTCGTCACCCTCGAACCGGGCTGCCGGGGCACCGAGCCACAAGCTAAGGCTCTAGCTAAGCCTGAGTGTCATGCCATAACCCTGAACCTGATGGTCATGCCCGATCCCCAGGGCCTGGGCGTGGTGGAGCCGGGGCCGGGGAGCGTGGAGCTGGCCGAGGCGGAGCTGGTGGCGGCCGGCGGTGCCGGCCTCGGCACCGCCGGGGCCATGGAGAGGCTCTTCCGGGTGGCCGGGACGCTGGGGGCGGCGGTGGGTGCCACCCGGGCCGCGACCGATGCCGGCTGGGCCGGGCCCCAGGCCCAGATCGGCACCACCGGGGTCTCCATCCACCCGCGTGCCTACCTCGCCTTCGGGATCTCGGGGGCAGCCCAGCACGTGGCCGGAATCGGTCGTCCCGAGCACGTGGTGGCGGTCAACACCGATCCCAGCTGCCCCATGATGGGACTGGCGGACCTGGCCGTCCTGGCCGACGCCCCCGCCGTCCTGGATGCGCTGGCAACGCTGCTGGGGGTGCCCCTTGGCTGAGAGCTTCGACGCCGTGGTGGTGGGGGCGGGGCCGGCGGGATCGGCGGCCGCCCTGGTCCTGGCCCGGGCCGGCCGGAGGGTGGCGCTGGTGGAAAGGGGCCCCTTCCCGGGGTCCAAGAACATGTACGGGGGCGTGGTGTACGGGCGCCTGCTGGACGGGCTGCTGCCCGGCTGGTGGGACGAGGCCCCGGTGCAGCGCTGGGTCACCCGCCGGGTCACCATGGTGCTCACCCCCACCCAGGCCCTCAGCGTGGACTACCGCAGCGCGGCCTGGGGAAGGCCTCCCTACAACGGCGCCACCGCTCTTCGCCCCGAGTTCGACTCCTGGCTGGCCGGGCAGGCCGAGCAAGCCGGGGCCCGCCTCCTCACGTCGACCACGGTCACGGGGCTCCTGCAAAGGGGGGGGCGGGTGGCCGGGGTGATAACCGATCGCCCCCAAGGGGACCTGGAGGCGCCGGTGGTCATCGCCTGCGACGGGGTCAACTCCTTCCTGGCCAAGGAGGCCGGTCTCTACCCGCCGGCCGACCCTGCCAACTTCACCCTGGGGGCCAAGGAGGTCCTGGCCCTGCCCCGCTCGGAGATCGAGTCCCGCTTCGGCCTGTCGGGGCGCGAGGGGGCAGACATCGAGATCCTGGGGGCCACCCCCGGGATCCCCGGAGGTGGCTTCGTCTACACCAACCTGGACTCGGTGGCGGTGGGGGTGGTGGTCCGGCTCCCCGAGCTGGCCCGGTCCAAGCGCCGCCCTGAGGACCTGATAGCCGCCCTGCGGGCCCACCCCGCCATCGCTCCCCTCGTCGCCGGGGGAGAGCTGAGGGAGTACTCGGCCCATCTGATCCCCGAGGGAGGCTACGACACCGTGCCCGAGCTGGTGGCGGACGGGTTCCTGGTGGCGGGGGACGCCGCCTGCCTCTGCCTGGCCGCCGGGATCTGGCTGGAGGGCGTCAACTTCGCCATCGGCTCGGGCGCCGCCGCCGCCCAGGCGGCCCTGGACGCCCTGGCCGCCGGTGACATCAGCGCCGCCGGCCTGGCTGGCTACCGGCGCCGGCTGGAGTCCAGCTTCGTGCTGGCCGATCACCGCAAGCTGCGCCGGGTGCCCCACCTGCTCATGTCCGAGCGGGTGCAGTCCCGGTACCCGGCCCTGGCCTGCGGGCTCATGGAAGCCATGCTCACCGTGGAGAACCCCGCCCCCAAGCCGGGTGCCCTCCGCATCGCCAGGCGGGAGGCCCGCCGGGCCGGTGTGGGGCTGCGCCAGGCGGCCTCCGACGCCTGGGCCCTGGTCAGGAGCTTCGGTTGAGCGCCGGGGACCTCGCCTTCGAGGACCGCATGGCCACCGTGGAGTTCCGGGTGGCCCCTGAGGCCCACATCACCGTCGACGGTGACTCCTGCCGCGGGTGCACCACCCAGGAGTGCGTGACGGCGTGCCCCGCCAACCTGTTCGTGCCCACCGCCGACGGCGGCATCCTCTTCAACTACGAGCAGTGCTTCGAGTGCGGCACCTGTTACCTGGTATGCAACCGGGCGGGAGCCATCTCCTGGCACTACCCCGAGGGCGGCTGCGGAGTGGTGTACCGGTGGTCGTAACGGGCAGCGGCGGCCAGAACTGGGTGGGGGTGGCCCTCAAGTGGGTGGACCTGCGGCCCACCATCGACCCCCTGACCGGGGAGGTGTCCACCGATCCCCGCTCCTCGGGCTGCTCGCCTGCCGACCAGGCCGCCCTGGAGTGGGCCCTGCGCCTGGCCGAGGCCTGGGGGGCCAGGGTCATAGCCGCCACCGCCGGCCCCCCGGGAGCCAGCTCCGTCCTGGAGCTGGCCCTGGCAGCGGGGGCGGGCCGGGCCGTCCGCGTCGACCTGGCCCGGGACTGCCCGAGCGCAGCCGTGGCCCGCTCCCTGGCTCCGGCCCTGTCAGCCTGCTCCTTCGTGTTGTGCGGGGACTGGAGCCTGGACCGGGGGTCGGGCTCGGTCCCGGCCTATCTGGCCGCCGAGCTAGAGGCAGCCCAGGGGCTGGGCCTGGTGGGGCTGCGACCCGAGGGCGCCTGTGGGAGCAGTGGCCCCCTGGGCCCTTCCCCGGACGGGAGCCGGGCCGTCCGGGCCGAGCGCCGGCTCGACGGGGGGCGCCGGGAGCAGCTCCGGCTCACGCCCCCGGCCGTGCTCTCGGTGGAAGGGGGCACCGCCCGCCTGCGCCGCGCCCCCCTGCCCGGGGTCCTGGCGGCCCGGCAGGCCCCTGTCGAGGTGCTCCCCGGCCGGGCCAGTCCCGTCCCCCCCCTGGCCCCCATCCGCACCGGACCGTTCCGCCCCCGGCCCAGGGCCCTGGCCGGCCCGGACCCGGAGCTCCCCCCTCGGCAGCGGATGGCGGCGCTGGTGGAGGGCCAGGGCCAGCGCCGCCGGCAGGGCGACCCGGTGGAGGCCTCGCCCGAAGAGGGGGCCCGGCTCATCCTCGATGCCCTGCGCCAATGGGGCTATGTCCAGGGCAGGGAGGAAGGGCATTGAGCGGAGAGGGGCCCGTGGCGGTGGTCACGGGGGCGGCGCGGGGCATCGGCGCCGCCACGGCTGCCCGGCTGTCGGCCGAGGGCTGGCGCCTGGTCCTGGTGGACTCCTGTGCCGATGACCCCACCCTGGCCTACGCCCTGGCCCGGCCCAAGGACCTCATGCAGGTGGTGGAGGCCTGCGGCCCCGACCGGGCCGCAGCGGTCCGGGGAGACGTGAGGGACCAGGCGGCCCTGGACGAGGCGGTGCGCCTGGCCGAGGAGCGCTTCGGGGGCCTGGACGCCGCCGTCGCCGTCGCCGGCGCCATAGCGGGGGGGACCGAGGCCTGGAACCTGGCCGAGGAGACCTGGGCGGCCATGATCGGCATCAACCTGGAGGGCGTGTGGCGCCTGGCCCGGGCGGCGCTGCCCGCCCTCCTGCGAAGGCCCCCTCCCCGCCAGGGCCGCTTCGTGGCCGTGGCCTCAGCCGGGGGCACCAGGGGGCTCCCCCTCCTTGCCGCCTACTCGGCGGCCAAGCACGGGGTGGTGGGGCTGGTGCGCTCGCTGGCCGCCGAGGCCGGGCCCCACGGCATAACGGCCAATGCCGTGGCGCCCGGGTCCACCACCACCGCCATGCTCGAGGCCAGCGCCGCCGTCTACGGGCTCGAGGAGCCGGGCCGGTTCGCCGCCCACCACCGCCTCGGCCGCCTGGTGCGCCCGGAGGAGGTGGCCGCCCTGGTGGCGTTCCTCTGCGGGCCGGACTCCGCCGCCATCACCGGGGCGGTGCTGGCCGTGGACGCCGGCATGACCTCGGGGTGACCCCGTCGGCGGGCTGAGCCCTACCTCCCGAAGCGGGCCCGCAGCTGCTCCAGGTACTCGGGGAAGTAGCGGGGGACCACGTCCAGGGAGAACCGCCGCAGGATCGACGTGGCTGGCTCCCGCTCCAGCAGGAACCCGAAGGTCCACCTCACCACCTCCTCCCCGTCCACCCCGCCCAGCCCCTGGCGGGCGAGGAAGCCGGCCGGCACCTCCACCTCGTGGTCGGTGGTACCGGTCCCTCCCCGAACGCTCACCCGGTACGAGGAGGGGCCGAGGGGGGTGACTTTCACCTCCGGCACCCCCCCGGCATACCCTGGGACCTCCGGCCATGCAAGACCCAACGCCCTCCCCGCCCTGGCCCGAGGGCTTCGGGCTCACCCTGGACCCCGGCACGCGCCGGACCGGGGGCGGCTTGCTGGTGGGGGGCCAGCCCGGCCGCCTCCTGCGCCTCTCCCCCGCCGGCCAGCGCCTGCTCGCCCGCCTGGAGGCCGGGGAGCCCGTCCCCGGCGGTGAGGCCGCCTCCCGCTTCGCCCGGCGCCTGGTGCGGGCCGGCCTGGCCCACCCCCGCCCGGGCGGGGGAGCCGGCGGGGCGGGGGCATCCGGGGTCACCCTGGTGGTCCCCGTCCGGCGCGACCCGGCCGGCCTGGCCCGCACCCGGGCCGGGGCCGGCCCCTGCGGTGAGGTGGTGGTCGTGGGCGACGACCACGATCCCCCCCGGGGCCCGGCAGCCGCCCGCAACATCGGATGGCGCCAGGCGGCCACGCCGCTGGTGGCTTTCCTGGACGCCGGCTGCGAGCCCCAGCCGGGTTGGCTGGGCCCCCTTCTGGCCCACCTGGCCGACCCCGCCGTGGCCGCCGTGGCCCCCAGGGTGGTGGCTAGCGCCGGGGCCGGGGTCCTCTCCCGCTACGAGTCGCACTCCTCCCCCCTCGACATGGGGCCCATCCCGGCGGCGGTGCGGCCGGGGACCCGGGTTCCCTTCGTGCCCACCGCCGCCCTGGTGGTGAGGCGCGATGCCCTTGAGGGAGTCGGGGGCTTCGACGAGAGCCTGCGCCACGGGGAGGACGTGGACCTGGTGTGGCGCCTCCACCGGGCGGGCTGGGAGGTGCGCTACGAGCCGGCCGTGCTGGTGTCCCACCCACCCCGCCCCGGCGTGGGGCCATGGGCCCTCCAGCGCTACCGCTACGGGCGCTCCGCGGCCGCCCTCCACCACCGGCATCCCGGCGCCCTGGCCCCCGTCGTGGTGCGACCCCGGACCCTTGCCTGCTTGGCATTGGCCGCCGCCGGACGCCCCGCCCTGGCCGCCGCCACGGGGCTGGGCCGGCTGCCCCTGGTCCTCCCCTGGAAGGAAGCCCTCCACCTCGCCGGCCGCTCCCACCTGGCCGGCGCCGGCCAGGTGGCCCGGGCCACAGTCCGGGCCTGGTGGCCGGCCACCGCCCTGGCCGCCCTGGCCTGGCCCCGGGCCCGGCTGCCCCTGGCCGGCGCCGCCCTGGGCCCCCCGGTCCTGGCCTGGCTCGGGGCCGGCCGGCGCCGCGGTCCGGGCCTGGCGACCTGGCTGTGCCTGCGCCTGGCCGACGACCTGGCCTACGGGACGGGCCTGTGGGCCGGCTGCCTGCGCCACCGGACCAGCGGCCCCCTCCTTCCCCGCCTGTCACCACCTTCGGTGCTGGAGTGACTACCATGACCCCTGCGGTTGGGCGGACCGTGGTTTTCACGCCAAGAGCCGACAACCGAGGAGGAGAGACTGGTGGCTCGGCAGGACAACCAGCTCTCGGCCCACCGCCCCCCATCCGTCATCCCGGCCTGCGCCGCCGTGGCGGCCGCCCGCCGGAGGGCCGGGCTCACCACCACCGAGGTGGCCGCCCGGGCCAGGCTGCCCACCTCCTACGTCGAGGCCCTGGAGCGGGGTGACCCCGAGAGCTTCCCCGGGCCCCTCAGCGCCCTCCAGAGCCTGCGCCTGGTGGCCATGGCCCTGGGCATGGAGGCGGACCGGGTCGCCATGAGCGCCCTCGAGGCCTGGGCCCCGCCCCCGCCTCGGGCAGACCCGGCCGGCCCGGGGTCGGTGGGGCCCCAGCCCCGCCCGGCACCCGCCACCCGTCCCCGGCCGGCCCGGCACCGGCGCCGGGCGCCCGCCGCCAGCGGCCTGAGGCGAGCCATCCGGCTGTCGGCCACCTGCTTGGGGGCCTCCCTCGTGGCCCTGGCGGTGGTCGAGCTGCGGCCTGCCGGCATCCTCTTGCACCACCCCCGTCCGCAGGCGGCGGCGTCGGCCCCCTCCCGCCCGCACCACCAGGCCTGGGTGGACACGGACTGGGGCGCCCCCACCATGGCCCTCACCTCCGCGGGCACCCAGGCCGCCACCTACCGGGTCCCGGCCTCCAGCTTCACGGTCGTCCTCCGCACCACCGCCCCGTGCTGGACGTGGGTCACCGAGGCGGGGCAGGCCACACCCCTCGTGGGCTCGGTGCTGCCGGCCGGGACCGAGAGGGTCTTCACCACCACGCACCGGGTCACCCTGCGGGTGGGGGCAGGCGGGGTGGTGGTCCAGGTCCGGGTGGGGAACCGCACCGTGGGCCGCTGGCATCCTCCCGACGCCCCCTTCGACCTCACGCTGGCCCCGGCCTGAGGGCCCCTCCGAGAGGGAGCGGGACCCGGTGGGTGGCGGGCTTCAGGCCGGAGGGGGCATCTCGCCCATCAGGGGGCGGCCCTCGGCGAAGCCGGCCGAGCTCTGGACGCCTATGACGGCCCGCTCGTGCAGCTCCTCCAGGGTGCGGGCGCCGGTGTAGGTGCACGCGCTGCGCACCCCGGCCACGATGGCGTCTATCACGTCCTCCACCCCCGGCCGGGAGGGGTCCAGGTACATGCGGGCCCGGGAGATCCCCTCCTCGAACAGGCCCTTGCGGGCCCGCTGGAAGGCGCTGTCCTCGGCCGTGCGGGAGCGCACCGCCCGGGCCGAGGCCATGCCGTAGCTCTCCTTGTAGGGGCGCCCGTCGGTGTCCACGTGCAGGTCCCCCGGTGACTCGTAGGTGCCCGCCAGCCAGGACCCGATCATCACGTTGGAAGCCCCCGCCGCCAGGGCCAGGGCCACGTCCCGGGGGTAGCGCACCCCTCCATCGGCCCACACGTGGCGCCCCAGCCGGCGGGCCTCGGCGGCGCACTCCACCACCGCCGAGAACTGGGGCCGGCCCACCCCGGTCATCATCCTGGTGGTGCACATGGCCCCCGGACCCACCCCCACCTTGACGATGTCGGCGCCGGCCTCCACCAGGTCGGCAACGCCAGCGGCGGACACCACGTTGCCGGCCACCACCGGCACCGGCGGGTCCATGGCCCTCACGGTGGCCAGGGCAGCCAGCATCCGCTCCTGGTGGCCGTGGGCGGTGTCGAGCACCAGGAGGTCGGCCCCCGCCTCGACCAGGGCCTTGGCCTTGGCGGCCACGTCCCCGCTGATCCCCAGGGCTGCCCCGACCAGCAGGCGGCCGGAGGCGTCCACCGCCGGGCGGTAGAGGGTGGACCGCAGGGCCCCCGTCCTGGTGAGCAGGCCCACCAGCCTGCCCGAGGTGTCCACCACGGGGGCCAGGCGGTGGCGGGCCGCCGAGAGCCGGTCGAAGGCCTCCCTGGGGGCGATGGACTCGGGCAGGGTCATGAGCTCGGCGGACATGACCGCCCCGAGCTGGGTGAAGCGGTCAACGCCGGCGCAGTCCGCCTCGGTCACGATGCCTACCGGCCTCCCCCCCTCCACCACGACGACGGCCCCGTGGGCCCTCTTGGGAAGGAGGGAGGTGGCCGCCCCCACGGTGTCCGTGGGCGAGAGGGTTAGGGGCGTGTCGTGCACCAGGTGGCGGGACTTCACCCAGGCCACCACCGCCTGCACCACGTCGACCGGGATGTCCTGGGGTAGCACGGCCAGGCCGCCCCGGCGGGCCACCGTCTCGGCCATGCGGCGCCCCGCCACCGAGGTCATGTTGGCCACCACCACGGGGATGGTGGTGCCGCTCCCGTCGACCGTGGCCACGTCCACGTCCAGTCGGGAGGCCACGTCCGAGCGGTTGGGGACCATGAAGACGTCCTCGTAGGTCCAGTCCCGGTCGCTGGCGCCGGCATGCAGGAACCGCACGGACAGGCCAGCCTACCGGGGCCCTCAGGCGGTCGGGGGTAGAGGCCGATACCAGGGGCGACCGACGGGAAGGGCCCGGTGACCGGTCGCCCAGCGGGCGCTGGGCCGGCCTGCTAGCCTGAAAGAACTAGTTAGAGGCGCCGGGGCCAGGCGAGGACGGCTGGAGAGGACAGACCTGGGTTGAGACGGGCGTGGGTGACGCTACTGGCAGGCTTGGCCACGGCTGTCGCCGTGGTGGCGCCGGGCCCGGGCCTCTCCGCCCCTGGCGCCTGGGCCTCCCCCGGCGGTGGCGCCGCTCGGATCCGGGCCCAGCAGGCCCAGGCCGTCGCCTTGGAGCAGCGGATCCAGGCCTACGGTGACCGGGTCAACGCCATGGCCGAGCGCTATGACCTGGACCGGCTGCTCGTCGCCGAGACCACCTCCCGGCTGAGGCAGGTGCGCTCCCAGGTGGCAGCCGCCCGCCGTCGGGTCGCAGAGGCCCAGTCGCTGGTGCGCCAGGTGGCGGTGGACGAGTACGTGGGCCTGGGGCAGGGGTCCATCACCAGCCCCCTCTTCCAGGGGAACGACCCCGGCGCCTCCCTGGCCCAGACCTTCCTGCAGACCGGGACCATCACCCAGCGCCAGGCCCTGGCCCGCTACCAGGCGGCCCGGCAGGCCCTCGTCTCCAAGGAGTCGGCTCTGGCCCGCTCCCGGGCCGAGGCCGAGGCCGAGGCGGCGGCGGCCCGGGAGGCGGCCGGCACGGCCCGGCGGGAGTCGGCCCGGGAGCGGGCCCTCCTGGCCAGGGTGAAGGGCCGCCTGGCCCGCCTGGTGGCTGCCTACCAGGCCCGGCAGGTCGCCATCCGGGAGACCCAGGCCCGGGAGGCGGCCGCCCAGCTGGCCGCCGAGCAGGCGGCGGCCCAGGCCACCCAACAAGCGGCGGACCAGGCCGCGGCGCGCCGGGCGGCGGCGCTGCCCCCGGTGGCCCCGTCGGCGGCGGCGTTGGCGGTGCGGACGGCGCTGGCCCAGGTGGGCAAGCCGTACCGGTGGGGCGGAGCGGGGCCGACCGGCTTCGACTGCTCGGGGCTCGTCATGTATGCCTGGGCGGCGGCGGGAGTGCTCCTCCCCCACTACACGGTGGCCCAGTACCGGGACACCCTGCGCATACCGCCCGTCCAGCTCCGGCCCGGGGACCTGGTGTTCTACGACTTCCCGGGCGAGCCCAAGCCCGGGCACGTGGCCCTGTACATAGGCGACGGCGAGGTGGTGGCGGCGGACACCACGGGCACCGACGTGCGGGTGGAGTCCATGTACTACGACGGCATGCCGGTGGGGTACGGCCGGGTGCCCTAAGCACCTCGCGGCGGGGCTCCTCTCCAGGCCCGGCCCGACCGGGCGGCCGTTGTGCCGGCCTGACCGGCGCCGGCCCGGCCCCGTGCGACCCCGAAGACCGGTGCCCGGGCCCCGAGGTCCCTCAGGCCAGGGCCAGGTCGGTGCGCAAGGGCCGGCCCTGCATGGCCCGCCACACCTGGGCCGGGGTCAGGGGCATGTCAGCGTGGCGAACCCCGATGGCATCCATGACCGCGTTGACCACGGCGGCGGGCGAGCCCACCGTGGCCGACTCCCCCACGCCCTTGCAACCCAGGGGGTGGTGCGGGGAGGGGGTCACGGTCTCCCCCAGCTCCCAGCTGGGGCACTCCATCGAGGTGGGCAGGAGGTAGTCCATGAAGGATCCCCCCAGGCAGTTGCCGTCGGTGTCGAAGGCGATGACCTGCATGAGGGCCATTCCCAGGCCGTCGGCCAGGCCACCGTGCACCTGGCCCTCCACGATCATGGGGTTGATGCGTGGCCCGCAGTCGTCCACGGCCACGAACCTGCGCACCTTCACCACGCCCGTGCCGGGATCCACGTCCACCACGCAGATATAGGCGCCATAGGGGTAGGTGAGGTTGGGGGGGTCGTACACGCACTGGGCGTCCAGGTGGCCCTCCACCCCCTCGGGCAGCTCGAGGGGACCGTGGGCAGCCAGGGCTATCTCCTGGATGGTCCGGGCCGAGGTGGGGTTGCCCCTCACGAACCAGCGCCCCTTCTCCCACTCGAGGTCGTCGGGGTCCACCTCGAGCATGGCCGATGCGATGAGGCGGGCCTTGTCCCTCACCCGCCGGGCGGCCACGGCCACCGCCGCCCCCGACACGGGAGTGGACCGGGAGCCGTACGTGCCCAGGCCGAAGGGCGTGTTGTCGGTGTCGCCGTGCACCACCTCGATGTCCTCCGGAGGGATGCCCAGCTGCTCGGCCACGATCTGGGCGAAGGTGGTCTCGTGCCCTTGGCCCTGGGTCTGGACCGACAGGCGCACCACGGCCTTCCCGGTCGGGTGGACGCGCACCTCGGCCCCGTCGGCCATTCCCAGGCCCAGGATGTCCATGTGCTTGCGGGGGCCGGCGCCGACCGTCTCGGTGAAGAACGAGACCCCGATGCCCATCAGGGGGGCCGGGGCCCCTTGCGGGGCCGGGGCCCGGCGCCGGCGCTCCTGCTCGGCTCGCAGCTGCTCGTACCCGGCGATGTCCATGGCCAACCGGAGGGCCCGCGGGTAGTCACCCGAGTCGTACTCCCATCCCGTCTTGCTCATGTAGGGGAACTGCTCGGGGCGCAGGAGGTTCTTGAGCCTGAGCTCGGCGGGGTCCATGCCCAGCTCGTCGGCCAGGCAGTCGACCATGCGCTCCACCAGGTACACGGCCTCGGTCACCCGGAAGGAGCAGGCGTAGGCCACCCCGCCGGGCGCCTTGTTGGTGTACACCCCGGTGACCTCGCAGTGGGCCGCCTCCAGGTCGTAGGAGCCGGTGAACACGTGGAAGAACCCGGCGGGGAACTTGGAGGGCTGGGCCGTGTTGTTGAACGCCCCGTGGTCGGCCAGCACCTTCACCCGCAGGCCCGTGATCCTGCCGTCCCGGGTGGAGGCGATCTCCCCGTGCATGTGGTAGTCGCGGGCGAAGCTGGTGGACATGAGGTTCTCGGAACGGTCCTCGGTCCACTTGACCGGCGCCCCGGTGAGGATGGAGCCCACCACAGCCAGCACGTAGCCGGGGTAGATGCCCACCTTGTTGCCGAAGCCGCCACCGATGTCGGGGCTGATGACCCGGATCTTGTGCTCGGGCAGCCCGGCCACCAGGGCGTAGAGGGTGCGGTGGGCGTGGGGGGCCTGCGTCGTGCACCAGATCGTGAGCTTGCCGCTCACCTTGTCCATGTGGGCCACCGCCCCACAGGTCTCCATGGGGGCGGGGTGCACCCTCGGGTAGAGCATGTCCTGGGTCACCACCACCTCGGCCCGCTCGAAGACCTGGTCGGTGGCGGACCGGTCGCCGGCCTCCCAGTCGAAGATGTGGTTGTCGGCCTTCCCCTCGATGTCGTCGCGGATCACCGCGCTGCCTGGTGAGAGAGCCTCCCGGGCGTCCATGACCGGCGGCAGCGGCTCGTAGTCCACCTCGATGAGCTCCAGGGCGTCCCTGGCCGAGTAGCGGTCCTCGGCCACCACGAAGGCCACCTCCTGCCCCTGGTAGCGGACCTTGTCGGTGGCGAGCACGGGCACCACGTCGTGGGAGAGAGAGGGCATCCAGGCCAGCTTGAGGCCCTCGAGGGTCTTGCCGGTTATGACCGCCTTGACCTTGGGGTGGGCCTCGGCGGCGGAGGTGTCCATGGACACGATGCGGGCATGGGCCAGGTTGGAGCGCAGCACGGCGCCGTGGAGCATGCCCGGGAGCACCACGTCGTCCACGTAGGTGCCCTTCCCCCGCACGAAGCGGGCGTCCTCCTTGCGCGTCATGCGGCCGAAGCCGACGGGGTTGGCCGGGGGGGCCTCGGCGGTGGTCATGGAGCGCTCACCTCCTCACGGGCCTGGCCGGCGGCGGCATGCCGGGCCGCCCAGCGCACGGCCCGCACGATGTTCTCGTAGCCTGTGCAGCGGCAGATCTGTCCGGAGATGGCCTCCCGTATCTCCTCGTCGGTCGGGTGGGGGTTTCGGTCCAGCAGGTAGCGGGCCGTCATCATCATCCCCGGGGTGCAGAAGCCGCACTGGAGGCCGTGCTCCTGGATGAAGCCCTCCTGGACCGGGTCCAGCTGGCCCTCCCGCTCCAGGCCCTCCACCGTGCGTATCTCGTGCCCGCTGGCCATGGCGGCAAGCACGGTGCAGCTCTTGACCGGCTCCCCGTCCATCCACACCGCGCACACCCCGCAGTTGGAGGTGTCGCAGCCCCAGTGGGTGCCCGTGAGCCCGAGGTCGTCCCTCAGGAAGTGGACCAGGAGGAGGCGGGGCTCGACGTCGCGGGTCACCTGCTCCCCGTTCACGGTCATGGTCACCTGCACGGCTGGTCCCCCTCTCCCCGGGCCCGGGCCGCGGCCCTCCGCAAGGCGCGCCGGGTGAGCTCGTAGGCGAGGTGACGCTTGTAGTCGGCGGGGCCGCGCTGGTCGGTCACCGGGTGGCAGCCCTCTGCCGCCAGGCGACCAGCCTCGGTGAAAGCCTCCTCGACCGGCTCCTCGCCCACCAGGGACTCCTCGGCCGCCGGCACCCTGAAGTGCTCGGCCCCCACCGCTGCCAGCCCTATGCCCGCCTCGGCCACCCTGCCTGCGTCCAGGCGCAGGAAGGCCCCGGCCGCGCCCACCGGCCAGTCCCCCACCCGGCGTTCGACCTTCTCATAGGCGCTGCCCGAGCCGGGCCGGATGGGGACCCGCAACTCCACCAGCATCTCGGCCGGTCCCACCGCAGTGGTGTAGGGGCCCTGGTGGAACTGGTCCATGGAGACCACCCGGGACTCCGAGGTGGAGCGGATGACCGCCTGCGCCTTGAGGGCGGCGAACACCGCTGACAGGTCCTCGTTGGGGTCGGCCTGGCACAGTGACCCCCCCACCGTCCCCCGGTTCCGCACCAGGGGGTCGGCGATGACCGTCTCGGCTTCCCGCATGATCGGGAAGTGCTCCCAGGCCACAGGGGACTCCAGCAGGTCCCGGTGGCGGGCCATGGCCCCGATGCGCAGGTCGCCGCCCTCCACCCGGATGTAGGCCAGGTCCGAGAGCTCGTTCACGTCGATCAGCACCTGGGGGCGGGCCAGCCGCAGCTTCATCATGGGCAACAGGCTGTGGCCCCCCGCCAGGAGCCTGGCTTCAGGGCCCCTTCTCTCCAGCAGGGCCAGGGCATCCTCCACGCTCCTGGCCCGCTCGTACTCGACCGGCGCCGGGACTTGCAACCGGGGCCCCCTTTCGCTCGCTCGCCAGGGACGGTCGCGCCGGTCCGGCCGGTCGTCAAGGGCCGCATAAGGGTTCGCTTATGGGCTGGCCTCTCGGGCAGGGAGGCAGGCTCCCGGGCGTGGTACACCTGGAGGCCTGTGACCATCACCCAGCTCGAGGCCTTCGTCCTGGTGGCCAGGCTGGGCTCGGTGACAGCGGCGGCCCGAGCGCTGGGCGTCAGCGAGCCGGCCGTCTCCGGCGCCCTGGCGGCCCTGCGCCAGCAGCTGGGAGACCCCCTGGTGCAGCGAGGCCCGGGAGGGATGGTGCTCACAGCCGGTGGGCGCAGGCTGGTGAGCGTGGCCTCCCAGATGGTGGCGCTCGCCGCCGAGGCCGAGGCCGCCATCCGCCAGGCCCGGGGCGCCCCCGAGCGGCTGCGGGTGGTGGCCACCAGCGCCCTGGCCGAGTCGGTGGCCCCCGCCCTCCTGGCCGCCTTCAGCACCCGCTCCGGTGCCGGCATCGAGGTTTCCCTGGGGGTGGCCACGAGCGCCGAGATGGCCGCCGTCCTCCAGGAGAGGCTGGCCGACGTGGCCCTCGGCCCCGCCCTCGCCCCGGGCCCTGGCGCCGGCCTCGAGTCCCTGCCCCTCCTGCGCTACCGGCTGGTCTTCGTGGCCGCCCCCTCGCACTGCCTGGCCCGGGCCGGGCGCCTGCCGCTCGCCGCCCTCTCGGGCCAGTCCTTCCTGGTCGACCCCGACGCCACCGAGGCCGGCTCCCCGGTCAGGCGCATCCTCGCCCGGCTGGGCGTCCCCGAGGGCCAGGTCCGGGTGTTCCCCAGCCAGGCCGCCGCCTGGGTGGCAGCCGAGGAGGGAGAGGGAGTGGCGCCGGCGGTGGCCCACCTCGTGGCGGGTGAGCTCGAGCGGGGGTCCCTCGTGGCCCTGCACGTGGAGGAGACCCCCCTCGAGCTGCTGTGGCACGCCACCATGCTCGCCCCCACCCGGCGCAGCCCGGCCGCCTCGGCGCTGGGGCGCTTCATCGGGACCCCCATTGCCACCCAGGCCATGCACTCCCCCGTACGGGGAGTCCCCCCCTCGCGGTTCCGCCCGCCCGTCTACGTCACCATCTGGAGCTGAGCGGCCATGGGCCACAGTCCTACCCTGGGGACGGTGCTCGAGCGGTGCACGGGTCGGGCCCGGCCCTCGGGGAACCTCCCCGGCGGGGGACGAGGGCAGCCCCTGGCCTGCAGGCCAGGCCGGTGAGGCAGGCCCAGCCGGCAACCGGCCGGATGGGGGCGGTGCTGGGGCTCAACCTGGCGTTGGTGGGGGCAGCCCTCGGGGTGGGGCTGTCCGCCCATTCCGTAGGGGTGCTGGCCCAGGCCGTGGACGACCTCCTCGATGCCGGCGCCATCGCCCTTTCCCTCCTCGCCGCCTGGGTGGCGCGCCACCGCCGAGGCCCGGTACCGGCCCGGGCCGAGGCCCTGGCGGCCCTGGCCACGGCGGCCTGGCTGGTGGCGGCCAGCCTCCTCGTCATGGGCGGCGCCGCCTACCGCCTGGTCACCGGGGCGGGCAGGGTGGACGGGCTGGCCGTCCTGGCCATGAGCGGGGTGGCGGCGCTGGTGCTCATGGCTGGGGCCCTCCTCCTGCACCAGGGCCGCCGACCAGGGGACGGCCTGGCCACCCGGGCCGTCCTCCTCGACACGGGGGCCGACGCTCTCAGCGCCGCCGGGGTGGCCCTGGCCGGGGGGATCATCCTGGCTGCCGACGGGCTCTACTGGCTAGACCCCGTCGTGGCCCTCGTCATCTCCGCCCTGGTGGCGGGCCAGGCCCTGGTTCTGGTGCGGGAAGCCACCGCCCATCTGCATGCTGGGTAGGGGCGGGGTGAGCAGGAGGCCCGGCCCCCTCGCCCCGGCCCCCAGGGGACGCCCGGGGGCGGGCCCCCGGGCATAACGCATATCCAGCCGGGAAGGCCTCCCCGCCGGCCCTAGGAGGGCGGGGCCACGGCCGCGGGCCGGTCCACCTCGAACTCGGCCGGCCCGTAGGAGGGCTGCCGGCGCACGCCGAGGGCACGCAGGAGGGCTGTGCCGCCAAAGGCCACGATGAGGTTGGCGATGAGAGGGGGCAGGCCCAGGAAGATGGTCAGGTGACCGAGGAAGCCGAAGCTGTACGTGGAGGTCTTGAAGCCCTCCTCCACGAGTAGGTAGGTGGTCCAGCCGATCCCCACCGCCCACCCGGCGATGGTCGCCCAACGGTCCATCCATCCGAACCACACGGCGAGGAAGACGGCAGGCAGCGTCTGGAGGATCCAGGCGCCGCCGGCGGTCTGGAAGTAGAGGACGTACTGGGTCGTGACGGCGAGGATGAAGGCCAAGGCGCCGAACTTGATGATGGCCGACACGACCTTGGCCACGTTGGCTTCCTCCCGGGCGCTGCCCTGGGGCCGGATGTACTGGTGCCAGATGTTGCGACTGAAGACGTTGGCGGCACTGACCGACATGATGGCTGCCGGGACCAGGGCGCCTATGGAGATGGCCGCGAAGGCGAACCCGGCGAAAGGCCCGGGGAAGAACTTCTCGAACAGGGCCGGGACGATGCTGTTGGCCCCGTAGGCCTTGGACGGGTGGATGCCCGCCGCGAGGGCGAAATAGCCCAGCAGGGCGATCAGCCCCAGCAGGATCGAGTAGAAGGGCAGGATGGCGGCATTGCGCTCGACGGCCCTCTTGCTGGAGGCGCTGAGGGTGCCCGTGATGGAGTGCGGATACAGGAAGAGGAACAGGGCCGACCCCAAGGCGTAGGTCCAATAGCCGTTGAACAGCTTGGGGGGCAGGGTGAGCTGGGCTGCCGGGACATGGTGGAAGATGAAGCCGTAACCCCCCAGGCGTATGGGCAGGTAGATGACGGCCACCAGGACCGTGATCCATATGAGGGTGTCCTTGATGGCCGCAATCAGGGTGGGGGCACGCAGGCCGCTCACGGCCGTGAAGATCACGAGGACGACGAAGGCCACCGTAAGGGAGGCGTCCACGGGGATGCCCATCTCGGCGATGGACACCTCGATGCCGTAGATCTGCAGGGCGATGTACGGGATCAGGGCCACGATCCCCGTGATGCCGACCAGGCCGGCCAGGAGGGGGCTGTCGAAGCGCTCCTTCACGAAGTCCGAGGCGGTGACGTAGCCCCGATTGCGAGAGACCTGCCACAGCTTGGGCATCACCACGTAGATGACGGGGAACACGATGATGGTGTAGGGCAGGGCGAACAGACCGAATGCGCCTTTGCCGAATACCAGGGCGGGGACGGCCACGAACGTGTAGGCGGTGTAGAGGTCACCGCCGAGGAGGTACCAGGTGACGAAGGTCCCGAACCGACGGCCCCCGAGCCCCCACTCCGTCAGCTCGGCCAGGTTGCCTCTCCGCCACCGGGCGGCGGCGAACCCCACGACCGTGATGCCACCGAAGAGGATGGCGAAGACCGCCAGCTGGGAGGCTTTGATGGTGGCAATCATGCCTGCCCGGTCCGGTTCTCGCCGGGGCCCGACCTCGGCCGGCGCAACGTGTAAACCGTGGTCAGGATGGCCGCCGTCACGACCACCCACACCAGCAGGTACCAGTCGAAGAAGGGCAGTCCGCCGATGGTCGGGTTGACCCGGTTGTAGAAGGGGGGGACGAGGGTGGCGACAAAGGGAATCAGGAGGAGCCAGAGGCTCCAGTTGTTCGGGCGCCGAACCACTGGGCCATCTGGTTGATTGAGCGACTCCACGACCGGATCAGTATGTTTCCCTGCCCATTCCATGTCAAGGATCGAGCGAGGGGTAAGCAGGACGGACCAGCGGGCCGGCCTCCAGGCGCATTGGTAGCGTGGGCGGGTGACCAGGATCCACGACGTGGGGGGCATGGAGGGGTTCGGGCCCGTGGACCCGACCGAGGACGGCCGCGCCTTCCATGCCGACTGGGAGGCCCGGGTGTTCGCTCTCAACACCGCCCTCATCCGCCGCCAGGCGTACACGTTGGACGAGTTCAGGGATGCCATAGAGCATCTGGCGCCGGAGCGCTACCTGGCCAGCAGCTACTACGAACGTTGGCTGGAGGCGCTGGAGGGCCTGGCGGTGAAGAAGGGCCTGGTCGCCCCGGGCGACCTCGAAGAGGAGGGCGGGGACGCCCCCGGACCGGGCCCGAGGGGCTCGGGGGAGGGGCGGGGCCGGTGAAAGACGAGGGTGGGGCCACCGGCAGGGCCCTCGAGCCGCCCCGGTCGGGGCCAGGAGCGGAGGGGTCCCCTCCGGGTGAGCGGTTCCGGCCCGGTGAGACGGTGGTGGTGAAGGCCCTAGACCCGCCCCACCACACCCGGGCCCCCCGCTACGTGAGGGGGCACAGGGGCGTGGTCGTGGAGGTGCACGGCGTCCACCCGCGGCCCGACGACGTGGTGACCGGAGCCCACCCGCCTGCCATGGAGCCGGTGTACGCCGTGCGCTTCAGCGCCGCCGACCTCTGGGGGGAGGGCGACCACAGCGTCACCGTGAACCTCTGGGAGGCGTACCTCGAGCCTCTCCCCCTCCAGGGGACGGGGCCGTGAGCGTCCCCACCCGCTCCCGGGGGCAAAGAGAAGATGGCCACCCTGACTCCAGGCTGGCCCGGCGCCAGCGCCGGCTGGAGGAGCTCCTTGAAGCGGCTGGCGTCGTCACCGGGGCCGAGCTGGACGCCATCCTCGACCGCTACCTCGCCACCGCCAAGCCGGCGAACGGTGCCCGCGTGGTGGCCCGGGCCTGGGTGGACGAGGGCTTTCGCCACCGCCTGCTCGCCGACGGCAACGCCGCCGTGGCGGAGCTCGGCTTCAGCATGGGGGGCGGGATCCAACCCCAGCTCCTGCGGGTGGTGGAGAACACTCCCCGGCTCCACAACGTCGTGGTGTGCACCCTGTGCTCGTGCTATCCCCTGGCCCTGCTGGGGCCCTCACCGTCCTGGTACCGCAGCGAGGCCTACCGTTCCCGCGTGGTCCGGCGCCCCCGTGAGGTGCTGGAGGAGTTCGGCCTCCACCTGCCGGGCCACGTGGAGGTGAGGGTCTGGGACGCCAGCGCCGAGACCCGCTACATGGTGGTCCCCCGCCGGCCGGCGGGCACCGAGGGGATGGCGGAGGACGCACTGGCCGGCCTCGTCACCCGCCGGGGCCTCATCGGCACGGCGGCTGTCTGACGCCCCCTCCATAGGACGCCGGTAGCCGGGACCGAGGTCGGTGCCGTCCGGCCGGGGGAGGTCCCTGCTGGCGCCGACGGGGCCTTTCCCATCAGGAGGTGCACAGGGAGGCACAAAGGGTTGCCCTATCGGGCAATAATTGCCTCCAGGCGCCCAAATGATTGCCGGCCTTTGACCACTCCTAGTAACGTTCGGTCCAGGCGGAGCGACGATCCCCACGCTTTGTTGGTCGCCACTTGACGGCGGGGGGGGAGCTAGTGGCGAAACCGGCCGCCGGATGGTGCGGTGCCGCAGGAGCGGCGCACACCGCAGAGCTGCGCAGGCGGCTCCGGCGCCGGGAGGGGAGCGCCGGGGCCGCCGCGGGCCCAAAGGGCGCTGGGGCCATGTCCCCGGAGCGGGTCGGGCCCGCCCCCGATCAGGTCCGCAGGTTCACCTGAACCTGGCCTCGCCCATCCGGGCCAGGCTCTCCTGCTTGTGGACCCGCTCGTCGTGGCCGATCTGGCGGAACAGGTCGGCCAGCGACTGGAAGGGCCCATAGTCCTCGGCGAAGGAGGACTCGAAGGGCTCGTCCTCCCATTCGGGGTGCTCTGCCACCAGGGCCATGTACTCGTGCTCGGCGTGGTCCTCGAAGTCGGCATTGAGGCGGTAGCTCCAGGAGGGGTGGAGGGTGAAGAGGAGGAAGGAGAGCTGGTAGTAGGCGAAGGACAGGACCTGGGGGATGAGCCAGTAGCGCAGCCAACTCTCCTTCCCCCCCTGGCGGGCCACTAGCTCCTCCAGGATGAGCAGGTGCCATCCCTCGTTGTCCTGCTGGGAGCGGGACTCGATCACCCGCTCATGGATGCGCCGGGCCAGACCGGTGCGCTCATGGACATGGGTGATGGCTATGTAGGCCACCTGCTCCCAGGACTGGTAGGGCACCCGGGCCACCAGCTCCAGCACCTTGAACTTGGAAAGGGTCCGCCCCTTGCCGTAGAGGGCGTCGAGGAGGGAGAAGAGGCTGCGGGCCGCCAGCCCGTAGCGGCGCCTGGGCGTGGCCTCGGTCTCGGCCTGGGCTCTCACCAGGTCATCGTGGCCGAGGTGGGGGGGCCCGGCCGAGCTGAGGGCAGCAGAGGGGCCGGCTGCATGGGTCTCTGGCAGGCTCATGGTTCCCACCTTGGCCCAGGTTGCCCGACCTGTCCATGGCGCCGGGGCGCCCCCCGGCCCTCGTCGTCGAGGAAGGGTGGCCCCGGCCCCCCCGATCCCCAGGGCCGCCGCCCATCGGCCATCCCCGATCGCCCCGGAGCTCCAGTCGATGAAGGGGAGATAGGCCATCGAGGCCAGGCCTTCGGCCTGGCGCTCTTCGTCGGGCTGCCGGGATTTGAACCCGGGACCTCTTGACCCCCAGTCAAGCGCGCTAACCAAGCTGCGCCACAGCCCGTCGGTCGCATCCTAGACCGTGGGGGCAGGACGGGCTGATCCGAGGTCCCCTCAGCCCGCAGCCGCCCCGGGCCGCCGACCCCGGGCCGTCCCTGGCGCCCCTGCTACAGCACGTGCACCAGGAGCACGATCCCCTGGTAGAGGCGGTAAGCGAGGTAGGCGGCGGTGGCGATCATGAGGATCTTGAAGTGCCAGGCCAGGCGGGCCGGCTTGGCGATGACGCGCCCGCACACCGGGCACTCGCCCCGGCGGTTGATGGCCGACCGGTCGTGGAACTGGGCACAGTCCTCACACCAGGGCACCGCCACCCCCCTCCCCCGAGGTGCCGGCGGCCAAACGGTCCCTCGGTCCCGCCGCCACCAGGGGGCTAGGCAGGTCGTGGCCCACGATCGAGCGCACCACCGCAGCCGCCTCGAGCAGGGCGTCCAGGTCGATCCCCGTCTCCACCCCCAGGTCGTCCAGCAGGTGCACGAAGGACTCGGTGGCCAGGTTCCCGCCGGCCCCGGCGGCGAAGGGCGACCCCCCCAGGCCACCCACTGAGGTGTCGAACCGCCTCACCCCGGCCTGCCAGGCGGCGTAGGCGTTCACCAGGCCCGTCCCCCTGGTCTCGTGGAGGTGGAGGCCCACGTCGGTGCCCACCTCGGCCAGGAGGTCGGCCACCCGACGCGGGGTGGCCATCCCCGTGGTGTCGGCGTAGGTGAGGGAGGTGGCGCCCCCCTCCGTGAGGCGCCGGCCCAGGGCGGCCACGGCCCCGGGCTCCAGGTCCCCCTCGTAGGGCGAGCCGAAGGCGCACGACACGACCACGTCCACCGGCACCCTTCCCCCCGCCAGCCCGCAAATAGCGGCGGCCTGGGCCACCGACTCCTCCACCTCCATGCCCACGTTGCGCCGGCTGTAGGCCGGGGAGGCCGACACGGTGACCGATAGGCCGCCCGCCCCGGCCTCGAGGCCCATCTCCGCCCCCCGCAGGTTGGGCACCAAGGCCCAGTAGCGCACGCCCTCCCGCCGGGGCAGCCCGGCCATCACCTCGGCCCCTCCCGCCATGGCGGGCACGGCCCTCGGCGACACGAAGGCAGCCGCCTCCACCTCCCGGACGCCCGCATCCACCAGGGCCTGGACCAGGCGGATACGGGCCCCGGGGGGGGTGGGCGCCTCCACCTGAAGGCCGTCCCGGGGGCCCACCTCGCGGATCGTCACCGCTGCCGCCCCGGCCGGCGAGCTCATACGGGGGGCACCCCGTGGCGGCGCTCGGAGAACTGCCTGTCCTTGCTGGTGGCCAGGGCCACCCGGCCTATCACCTCTTCCCGGAGGCGCTCGGGGGGGACCACGGCGTCCACCACCAGGTCCGAGGCCAGCCGCAGCAGGTCCACGTCGGCCTCGTACTCCGCCCGGCGCTCGGCCACGTAGGCGGCCCGCTCCGCCGGGTCGGAGATCTCGGCGATCTTGTTGGCGAACACCGCGTTCACCGCCGCCTCGGGGCCCATGACGGCGATCTGGGCGGTGGGCAGGGCGATGCAGGCGTCAGGGGCGAAGGCGGGACCGGCCATGGCGTAAAGGCCGGCACCGTAGGCCTTGCGCACGATCACCGAGACCTTGGGCACCGTGGCCTCCGAGACGGCAGTGATCATCTTGGCCCCGTGGCGGATGATCCCCTCCTTCTCCACCTGGGTGCCGATCATGAAGCCAGGCACGTCGGCCAGGAACACGAGGGGCACGTTGAAGGCATCGGCGCACCATATGAAGCGGGCCGCCTTGTCGGCCGAGTCCACGAAGAGGACGCCGCCCTTCACCGCCGGGTTGTTGGCCACCAGCCCCACCGGGTGGCCCTCGAGGCGGGCCCACCCCACTATGAGCTCGGGGGCGAAGTCGGGCTTGATCTCGAAGAACGAACCGGCGTCCACCAGCCCGTCGATCACCACGTGCATGTCGTAGGCCACCTTCTCCGAGGCCGGCACGGTGCCCTCCACCAGCTCCAGGGCCGGCCCCTCGGGGGCGGACACCGGCGGGGCGTCCCGCCACGACCCGGGCAGGTAGGAGAAGTAGTGCCTGGCCGCCTCGATGGCGGAGGCGTCGTCGGGGAACAGGTTGTCCCCGCAGCCCGAGACGGTGGCGTGCATGCGGGCCCCGCCCATCTCCTCCAGCGAGGTGCGCTCCCCTATCACCATCTCGGCCATACGGGGCGAGCCCAGGTACATGGAGGCGTTCCCCTCGACCATGAACACCACGTCGCAGAAGGCAGGGATGTAGGCCCCCCCGGCCGCCGAGGGCCCGAAGAGGCAGCAGATCTGGGGGACCTTGCCCGACAGGCGGACCTGGTTGTAGAAGATACGGCCCGCCCCCCGGCGGCCGGGGAACAGCTCCACCTGGTCGGTGATGCGGGCGCCGGCCGAGTCCACCAGCCAGAAGACGGCCAGCTCGTGCTCGAGGGCGTACTCGGTGAGCCTCACGATCTTCTCCACTGTCCTCGCCCCCCACGAGCCCGCCTTCACGGTGGGGTCGTTCGCCATGACGCACACCGGCCTGCCGTCCACCGTGCCCCGGCCGGTCACCACCCCATCGGCGGGTAGGCCCGGTGACAGGGCGTTGGCGAGGAGCCCGTCCTCCAAGAAGGAGCCCGGGTCCAAGAGCAGGTCCAGGCGGTCGCGCACGGCCAGCTTGTGCTGGCGGGCCAGCTTGGCGGCGGCCTTGGGGGAGGACCGGTTGCCCTCCCGGGCGGCCTCGATGGCCGCCGCCAGCCTCGAGCCGTCGCCGCCCTCGGGCTCGCCCGGCGCAGCCTGGACCGGCTCGGCGCTCATGTGCGGCGGATGGCCAGGATGGCCACGTCGTCCGAGAGGGGCTCGCTGGCAAAGTCCTGGGCTGTGCCCAGAAGCTGCTTGCACATGGCAGTGAGATCCATACCCGGATCCCGCCGCAACATCTGGGCCACCCGCTCGTCGCCGAAGAGGACCTCGCCCGAGCGGGCCTCCGACAGCCCGTCGGTGTAGAGCAGCAGGACGTCGTCGGGGTCGAGGGAGACCTCCCGGCTGAAGTAGGTGCCCCGGGGGTCCAGGGCCACCAGGGGGCCGGTGGCCCGGAGGGGCCGGACCTCGCCGCCGTGCCACAGCCAGGCCGGCGGGTGCCCCGCCGAGGCGTAGCGCAGCGTGCCGGCCGCTTGATCGAACACCACCGCACACAGGGATACCAGCTCTTCTCCCCTGGTCTGCGCCGAGAGCACGGCGTTCAGCTCCTCCACGGCCTGGGCCGGGTCCCGGTACTGGCCGAGGAGGACCCGGAGGAGGTACTTCACCTGGAACGCAGTTATGGAGGCGTCGATCCCGTGCCCCGTCACGTCCCCGATGACCGCCGCCCACCGGGAGGGCACCAAAGTCGTGACGTCGTAGAAGTCCCCCGCCATGGCCCCCGTGCCGGGCTGGTAGGCCTGGCCGATCTCGAAGCCCTCCATCTCGGGGAGGTGGGCCGGGGCCAACCGGGCCGACCAGCGGACCGGGGCCAGCTCCTGCTGGGCCAGCACCTCCTCGGCCCGCCTCTCGAGAAGGGCCCGGGCCTCCGACACCCGGGCCGCCCCGAGGAAGCGCCGGCCGTAGCGCAAGGTCAGCCCCACGCCGACCAGTATGAGCAGGAACGGCAGGGCGTAGAGCGACCTCCCCGTCGCCGCCGCCAGGGCCGCCACGACGAAGAGGGCGGAGTACAGAACGGTGGTGTGCAGGTCCTTCAGGTACGAGGACTGGGCCAGGTGGAGGGCCTGCACGCTGCCCTCGTCCTGGCGCCCCGTCCGCTCGATGCGCCGGTAGGCGCGCAGCAGCCGCCGGGCGGAGCGGCCCCAGAGGACCGCCGCCAGGACACAGGCGGCTGCCACCACCCCTAGAACGGGCCGACTCACCAGGGGTGTCACCCGCGGCTTCCCCTCCGGCGCCGCCCGGGGCGGGACCGCTCCGAGCGGGGCCGTACCCGGAGCTTGAGCGACGTCGGGCCCAGGGCGAAGTGCTCCCTGATGCGGCGCTCCAGGTACCTGAGGTAGGGCGGGGGCAGGGGGCGGTCCGTGAAGAGGGTGAAGGTGGGTGGGTCGGTGGCCCCCTGCACGGCGTAGAGGACCCGGGCCCCCGGCGCCGGCTGGGCCCGCTGGGCCGCCTGCACCACCAGGTTCAGCTCCCTCGTGGGCACCCGCCGCCCGTAGGCCTCGACAGCCGAGGAGAGGGCGGGCACCAGCCGCTGTACACCCAGGCCGGTCCTGGCGCTCACGGCCAGCACGGGGGCGTAGGAGAGGAACCCCAGCCGGTCCCCCACCTGCTCCCTCACCTCCTCCCGGGCTCCCGGCTCCACCAGGTCCCACTTGTTCAGCACGATCACGATCGGGCATCCGGCGCCGTCCACCCTCTCGGCCAGCCGCTGGTCCTGGTGGGTCACCCCCTCCGAGGCGTCGATGACGAGGAGGGCCACGTCGGCCCGGTCCACGGCCTGGAGAGCCCGCACCAGGGAGTAGTACTCCACCCCCTCGTCGATGCGGGCCTGCCGGCGCATACCCGCCGTGTCCACCAGCTTCAGGGCCCCGGCCTCGGTCTCCACCACCGTGTCCACCGTGTCCCTGGTGGTGCCCGGCATGTCGTGCACGATCGAGCGCTCGTCGCCCACCAGCCGGTTGAACAAGGTTGACTTTCCTACGTTGGGCCGCCCCACCACCGCTATGGACGGCACCTTCGGGCCGGATGGCTCTTCGGAGCCAGGCCCTTCCCCCCCGGGCTCCTCCCCCCTCTCATTGGCGGGGGGCAGCCGGCGCACGATCTCGTCCAGGAGGTCGCCTGCGCCCCGCCCGTGGAGGGCGCTCACCATCACCGGGTCCCCCAGCCCCAGAGCGCTCGCCGCCCACGCATCGGGCTCCCGGGAGGCAGAGTCCACCTTGTTCGCCACGACCAGCGCCGGCACACCCGAGCGGCGCACCAGGGCGGCCACCGCCTCGTCCTCCACCGTCACCCCCACGGCGGCGTCAACCACCACCAGGACCAGGTCGGCCTGGGAGAGGGCCCGCTCGGCCTGGGCGCTCACGGCTGCCTCCAGGGCCCCTCCGGCCGACAGCCAGCCCCCGGTGTCCACGAGGGCCAGCGGCCTGCCCCGCCAGTCAGCCTCCACCACCTTGCGGTCCCTCGTCACGCCCGGCTTCTCCTCCACCACCGTGACCCGCCGGCCGGCCAGCCGGTTCACCAGGGAGGACTTGCCCACGTTGGGCCGCCCCACGATCGTCACCACGGCCGGGCCGGGGTCGGCCGCTGGCACCGTGCTCACGCCACCTCCAGGGCCCGGCGCAGCGACCGTCCGTCGGTGGGCACCACCTCCACGGGGCGAGGGAGGTCGGCCGGGGTGAGGCCGTCCAGGAAGCGCCCCCCGGACAGGCAGACGTCGGGCAGGAGGTAGCGGTCCCCCTCGGGCTCGGAGCCGAGGGCCGCCACGAGGTCCGCACCCGTCAGGAGGCCGGTCACGGCGATGTTCCCGCCGAAGAAGTCGTTGCGCACCGGGACCAGCCGGGCCCGGGGCCAGCCCGCCACCAGGGGGCCCAGGACCCGGGCCCCGTACTCGCCCGTGAGGACGGCGGTCCGGCGGGGGCCACCGACCCCGGAGCGGGGCCGCTCCCCCCTCTTTGGCAGGGTCCGCGCCGCCCGGTAGCCGAGGGCCGGGGCCCCGTCGACCCAGGCGAAGAAGCCCGGGCGGACCCCGTGGACCGGCCCATCCTCCCCCTGGAAGGCGGCCGCGAAGGCCGCCGCCATGCCCACCCCGTTCTCGTGCTGGGGGAAGCCATCGTAGGCCTGGGCCGGGGGAAAGGGCCGCCCTGTCAGCAGGTAGTACTCGTCCGAGGCGTAGGCCAGGCGCCGGCCCAGGACGGCGGCGTAGATGCCCTGCCACTCCTCCACCAGGGCCACCACGGCCTCGGCCTCGGCCGGCGTGTGGGCCCGCATGGCCGCCTCACCCGAGTGCTTGCTCACCCCCAGAGGGACCACGGCCACCGTCGCCAGCCCCGGGTACTCGTCGAGGACCCCGCACAGGGTGTCCTCCAGCACCGAGGCGTCGTTGACCCCCGGGCACACCACGACCTGGCCGTGCACCTCGATGCCGGCGGACAGCAGCTCGCCCAGCCAGCGCAGGCTGGTGGCGCCCCGGCGGTTGCGCAGCATCCGGGCCCGTACGGCGGGGTCGGTGGCATGGATGCTCACGAAAAGGGGCGAGAGCCGCTCGGTCACCACCCTCTCCAGGTCGGCCTCGGTGAAGCGGGTGAGGGTGGTGAAGTTCCCGTACAGGAACGAGAGGCGGTAGTCGTCGTCCCGCTGGTAGAGGCTGCGGCGCATGCCCTTGGGGAGCTGATGGATGAAGCAGAACTCGCAGTGGTTGTCGCAGGTCCTCAGCCGGTCGAAGAGGGCCGAGGAGACCTCCACGCCGAGCGGCTGGCCGGCCTCCTTGCGCACCAGGGCGCCCACCTCCAGGCCGCCCCGGCGCAGCTCGAGGTCGACCTCGGGCCCGTCGGTGAGGAACTGGTACTGGATGACATCACGGGGGACCTGGCCGTTGACGGCGATGATCTCGTCACCCGGCACCAGCCCGGCCCGGGCGGCTGGCGAGCCCTCGCCCACAGCCACCACCCGAGGCAGCGACATGCCGCCAGGATAGGTCCCAGGCCTGCTCGGCCACTAGGTCCGGGGGCGGCGCTGCGTCCAGAAGGCATCCAGGCCCCGGTAGCCTGGGGGGTCGTGGACGTGGAGCGGGTGGTGCTGGCCAGGCCCCGTGGCTTCTGTGCCGGCGTGGAGATGGCCATCAAGGCTCTGGCCTGGATGTGCCGGCTCTTCGAGCCTCCGGTGTACTGCTATCACGAGATCGTCCACAACCAGCTGGTGGTGGACCGCTTCCGGGAGCTGGGGGTGGTCTTCGTGGACGATGTGGCCGAGGTCCCCGAGGGGGCGCCCCTCATGCTCTCGGCCCACGGCTCGGCGCCCGAGGTGGTGGCCGACGCCCGGGACCGGGCCAGCGTGGTGGTGAACGCGGTGTGCCCCCTGGTGACCAAGGTCCACCACGAGATGAAGGTCAGGGCCAACAAGGGCTACACGGTCATATACGTGGGCCACGCCGGGCACGAGGAGGCCATTGGCACCATGGCGGTGGCGCCAAAGGCCGTGCGTCTCGTGGAGAGCGAGGCCGAGGTGGACGCCCTCGACGACATCGAGGGGGAGGTTGCCCTGCTGGCCCAGACCACCCTTTCCCACGACGAATGGTCGGGCATCATGGAGCGGGCCCGGGACCGGTTCCCGGGGCTGTGGATGCCGGGCAGGGCAGACCTCTGCTTCGCCACCACCAACCGCCAGGCTGCCCTCAAGGCCATCGCCGGGCGGGTGGACGCCATGGTGGTGATAGGGTCGGCCAACTCGTCCAACACCGTGGCCCTGGAGAAGGTGGCCCGGGCGGCCGGGTGCCCCGCCGTGCTGCGCGTCGACAGCGCCGCCGAGCTGCCCGAGGACCTCTTCGGCACCGTGGGGGTGACCGCCGGCGCCTCCGCCCCCGAGGAGCTGGTGCGCCAGGTGCTGGCCCGCCTCCATCCCCGCTCGGGCGTGGAGGAGGTCCACGTCGTGGACGAGGAGGAGTACTTCCCCCCGCCCCGGGAGCTGCGGGACCTGGTGCGGGCCGTGGCCACCGCCGCCTCTGCGGCCGTGGGGGCGCCCCCGTCGGCCACTCAGCCCCTGGCCGACGACAGGGAGATGGGGGCCACCGAGGCGCTGGACGCCTTGGCGCCTATTTGATGATGTTGATGGCCCGGGCGGCCACCACGGCCACCGTGAGCAGGGCCCCCACCGCCTCCACCAGCATGAGCACCTTGGCCGCCGCCGTGAGGGGCATGGTGTCGGTGGGGCTGAAGGCCGTGGCGTCGGTGAACGAGACGTAGAGGTAGTCCACGAAGCTCGGGCTCCAGTCGGGCGGGGCGGACTCGGGCGTGACCATCTGGGGGAAGAGGAAGTCGGGCTGCCGGTGGTCGGCGAGCAGCCTCCCGCCCGGTCCCCCCCGGTCGAGCTCCCAGTACCAAAGGGCGAAGACCAAGATGTTCGTCACGTAGATCTGGATGGCCGACAGGATGAGCTCCCGGCCCGAGGTGGTCGTCCCCCGCAGGATGGCGTCGATGAGGAGCCCCAGGGAGACCAGGTTGGCCAGCTCGACCACCGCTATGAACGACAGGGACAGCCATCTCACGGCCCGGTGCTCGTCGCGGTGCCGGTAGGGGGCGGCCACGGTGAGGGGCACCACCAGCACCGCCTCTATGGCGGGCAGGACCCAGCGCGGCCCGTAGAAGAAGGGGGGAGGGAGGGTGGCCGTGAGCGCCACCGCCACGGCCACCGCCAGGGAAGCCGGCCATCGCGGCTCCCGCCTGGCGGGCAGGCCCCACGCTGCCGCCGCCGGGGAGCTCGCAGAGGGCTTTACCATTGGCGGGCAAGTGTACGACGGGCCCCGGGAGGACCGGAGCACCGCCCTAGCCCGGGAAGGGGGTGGGACCGGCGAGCTGGCCGAGCTGGGCCGTCGTCTCCTCCACGAACCAGCGCCGCAGGGCCACCACCTGGTCGCTGGGGGGGTCCACCAGCAGGGCCCCGGAGCGGCAGAAGCCGTCCAGCTCCTCCATGAGCGCCAGGTACTCCTCCACCCCGGCGACCGCCCCCCTGCGCCCCACCTGGACGCGCAGGTCCACCCGGTCCCGCCCCTCCGAGGCGGCGGCGGCCACGATGTCCCGGTGGGCCTCCCGGGCTCTGGCGAAGCGCTCGGTGAGGGCCAGGGCGGCGTCGAGCAGCCGGGGGGGTGTCGATCCGGGCCTGGCCCGGGTGGTGAGAAGCAGCTCGCAGTCCCGCACCAGGTCGTCATTGTCCTCCTGGAGGGCCAGGTAGGCCGCCACGGGCACTCCCAGGTAGTCCACCCACACCAGCTCCTCCCCGGCCACCTCCGGCAAGGGCCGCCATCCAGCCTGGCCCACCCCCCTACCGGGGATGGGGGTGGAGGCCAGCTCCGCCCACACCGTCTTGCCCGTGCCCGTGAGCTCGCTGCCCCAGGCCCGGGCCAGCTGGACCACGAGAGCCATTCCCCTCCCCGTGGTGGAGAGCAGGCGGTAGGACCGCAGGCGAGGCGGTAGGGGCGAGGCATCCGCCACGCTGAGCCTCACTCCCGAGGTCATCTCCACCACGTCCAGCTGATAGGGCCCCGGGGCGTGCAGGAGGGCGTTGGTGGCCAGCTCGGAGGCCACCAGCACGGCCGCCTCTATGAGCGGCTCCTCCACCGACCAGGCGGAGAGGGTGGCCCGGACGAACTGGCGGGCCCACCCGGCCATGGCCGGTGCGGCCGGCAGGGGGGTGCCGGCCCGCCGGCTCCCGCCGGGCGGCCCCTGGTCCGGCGCCGTCACCTCCCCCAGGCTACCCAAGGCAGGCTTGCCACCAGCGCCACCGGCCGGGGCCCGAGGAGGCGACGGGGCGGACGGCTTCGGGCTTCCCTCCCCTACAGCACCTCGTCCAGTGCCACGCTCGAGAGGCCGTGAGCTTCGGCCACGGGGGCGTTGGTGAGCTGTCCCCCCACCACGTTCACGCCGAGGGCCAGGGCAGGGTCGGCAGCGCAGGCGTCGGCCAGACCCCGGTTGGCGATGGCCTCTATGTAGGGCAGGGTGACGTTGGTGAGGGCATAGGTCGAGGTGTGGGGAACGGCCCCTGGCATGTTGGCCACGCAATAGAAGACCGAGTCGGAGACCATGAAGGTGGGGTTGGAGTGGGTGGTGGGACGGGTGGCTTCGAAGCACCCTCCCTGGTCGACGGAGATGTCCACCAGCACCGACCCCGGCTTCATGCGGGCCACCAGGTCGTTGGTGACCAGGGTCGGAGCCTTGGCCCCGGGCACCAGCACGGCCCCGATGACGAGGTCGGCATCCACGCAGGCCCGCTCGATCTCGTAGGTGTTGGAGGCCACCGTCTGCAGGTGCCCCTGGTAGATGCGGTCGGCCGCCCTCAGCTTGTCGATGTTCTTGTCCATGAGGAGGACCTCGGCCTGCATGCCCAGGGCGATGGCCGCCGCGTTCATGCCCGAGACGCCGGCGCCGAGCACCACGACCTTGGCGGCGTAGACCCCCGACACCCCGCCCATCAGGATCCCCCGGCCCCCCACCTCCCTCTCGAGGCAGCGGGCCCCGACCTGGGGCGCCATGCGCCCCGCCACCTCGCTCATGGGGGCAAGAAGGGGGAGGGAGCCATCGGGCAGCTGGACCGTCTCGTAGGCCACGGCAGTGATGCCCGAGGACAGGAGGGCGTCGGTGCAGGGCCGGGAAGCGGCCAGGTGGAGGTAGGTGAAGAGCACCTGGCCCGAGCGCAGCCGGTGGTACTCCTCCTCCACCGGCTCCTTCACCTTGAGCACCAGGTCGGCTTCGGCCCACACGTCGTCGGCGGACTCCAGGGTCTTGGCCCCCGCCGCCATGTAGTCGGCGTCGGGGATGGACGAGCCCGCGCCAGCGCCTTGCTCGACGTAGACGAAGTGCCCGGCGGAGGTGAGCTCCTTGACGCCGGCGGGGGTGATGGCCACCCGGTACTCGTGGTTCTTCACCTCACGGGGGATGCCGACTCTCATAGTCCGCTCCTTCTCTCCGGGGCCTCGCCGCTCGGGCCGGGCCGCCCGGCCCGGCTCCTCCGCCTGTGCCGCGCTCCTTGCATGGCCTCTACCTTAGGACTCACAGCCGCTGCCAGGCCTGGCTCAGCACGTCCCGCAGCACCTGCTCGATCTCGTCGAAGTGCTCCGGGCCGCACACGAGGGGCGGAGCCAGCTGGATCACGGGGTCGCCCCGGTCGTCGGCCCGGCAGATGAGGCCGGCCTCGAAGAGGGCCGGCGACACGAACCCCCTCAGCAGCCTCTCGCACTCCTCCTCCTCGAAGCTCTCCTTGGTGGCCTTGTCCTTCACCAGCTCTATGCCGTAGAAGTACCCCGCGCCCCGGACATCACCGACTATGGGGAGCTCGAGCAGCCGCTCCAGGGTCTGGCGGAACCGCTCCTCGCGGGTCCGCACGTTGCCGAGGAGGTCCTCCTTCTCGAACAGGTCGAGGTTGGCGAGGGCCACGGCCGAGCTGACCGGGTGGCCGGCGAAGGTGATCCCGTGCAGGAAGGTGCGGTGGTCGGCGAGGAAGGGCTCCATGAGCCGGTCGCTGGCGAGGAGGGCCCCGATGGGCGAGTAGCCGCTGGTGAGCCCCTTGGCCACCGTGATCATGTCCGGCTCATAGCCGTAGCGCTCGGCGCCGAACCAGTGGCCCAGCCGGCCGAAGGCGCAGATCACCTCGTCGGAGACGAGGAGGACGCCGTGGCGGTCGCAGATCTCCCGCACCCGGGCGAAGTAGCCGGGAGGAGGGGTGAAGCACCCCCCGGAGTTCTGCACCGGCTCCAGGAAGACTGCCGCCACCGACTCCGGCCCCTCCATCTCGATGGCGGCCTCTATGGCCCCCGCCGCCCACCGGCCGAAGGCCTCGGGGTCGTCACCGTGCTCAGGGGCCCGGTAGAAGTTCGTGTTGGGCACCCGCACCGACCCGGGCACGAGGGGCTCGAAGGGAGCCTTGATGTCGGCCAGCCCGGTTATGGAAAGGGCGCCCATGGTCGTGCCGTGGTAGGCGATGTTGCGGCTGATGACCTTGTAGCGGCCGGGCTGGCCGATGGCCCGGAAGTACTGGCGGGCCAGCTTCCACGCCGACTCCACCGCTTCGGAGCCCCCGGTGGTGAAGAAGACCCGGTTGATCTGGCCGGGGGCCATTGTCGCCAGGCGCTCGGCCAGCTCCACCCCGGTCGGGTGGGCGTAGCTCCAGAGGGGGAAGTAGCCAAGGGTGGCGGCCTGGGCCGAGGCCGCATCGGCCAGCTCTTGGCGTCCGTGCCCGGCCTGCACCACGAACAGGCCCGACAGGCCGTCCAGGTAGCGCCTTCCCCGGGAGTCCCAGACGTAGGGCCCCTGCCCCCTGGCTATGACCGGCACGTCGTGGTCCGAGTAGGCCGACATGCGGGTGAAGTGCATCCAGAGGTGACGCTTGGCCGCCTCCTGCAGGCGGGCGGGGTCCAGGTGGGTCGAGGTGGAGCCGGTGGCGGTCATGGGGTCGGGGTCCCTTCTCGCGCTTGGTGTTGGATGGATGCTGCCCCATCTTGTCCGCTCCGGCCCCTTCCTGTCAAGCGAATCCGTGGCGAAGCAGCCTTCAGTCAACGGAATCAATGGTGCCACAGGCCCTCTCCTACGAGAACCCTGGATAAGATAGGATCCCGCCATCGGCGAGGGAGGTGAGGGATGACCAGGGAGGGCGGGATGTACGGACCGGACATCACCTTCCTCGGTGTACCCAGGGTGGACCTGGGAGACGGCCCGTCCCTCAGCCATGTCGACGTGGTGGTGATCGGTGCCCCCTACGACGCCGGCACCTCGCACCGTCCCGGGGCCCGCTTCGGCCCCCAGGCCGCCCGGGCCACCGACTACCTGGCCCACGATGGTTCCCGGCCCCACCTGGCCCTCGGTGTGGATCCCTTGCGCCAGCTCCACGTGGTGGATGCCGGGGACGTGGAGATGCCGGGGGTCGACAGCGAGGCCTCCCTCCACCGGTTGGAGGATGCCGTGGCCGCCGTGGCCGGGGCCGGAGCCCTCCCCGTGGTGCTGGGGGGCGATCACACCATCGCCTGGCCCGACGTCACGGGCGTGGCCCGCCACCTCGGGATGGGCCGGGTCTCGGTGGTGCACTTCGACGCCCATGCCGACACCGGCGACACCCAGTTCGGGTCGCTGATCGGTCATGGGACCCCGATGCGGCGGCTCATCGAGTCGGGGGCGGTCCGGGGCGACCGCTTCCTCCAGATCGGGCTCCGGGGGTACTGGCCCGAGCCCGAGACCCTGGACTGGATGGCCGACCAGGGGATGCGCTCCTTCGAGATGACAGAGATCGTCGGCCGGGGCCTCGACGACTGCCTCGACGAGGCGTTCGGCATCGCCACCGACGGGTGTGACGGGGTCTTCCTCTCGGTGGACGTGGACGTGGTGGACCCGGGGATGGCCCCCGGCACCGGGACCCCCGAACCCGGGGGCCTCACGGCGCGCCAGCTGCTCGACGCCGTGCGCCGCTGCGCCCTCGAGCTGCCCTTGGCCGGCATGGACGTGGTGGAGCTGTCGCCCCCCTACGACCATGCCGAGGTGACGGCCTACCTGGCCAACCGGGTGGTCCTGGAGGCCCTGTCCGGGCACTGCGCCCGCCGGCTGGACGCCGGCGCTCAGGGCCCCCGTTCCCGGGCACCAGGGAGGCCGCTCCTCGAGGGCAGAGGAGGGGCCCGGTCGCTCCCGGGAACGGCTGCCGGGGGGCGGGCCCGGAGCCGGGGCTGACAGGCGCCACCTCCTCTCGGTAGGGTCTGATCCGGCAAAGCGACCTGCCGCCCGCCACCAGGGGTGGACCCTGGACCCAAGGCGGGCGCCCGGCGGCCAGGGCAGCGAGGCCTGACCCGCCATGACACGAGGGAGAGCAGATGAGCGCAGTCCTCGATGCCGGCAGCCACGCAGCCAGCTCGGCCGGTGAGCACCAAGGTGACCCTCATGTCCGGATCGCCCTGGACCTCGGGTGGGAGATCGGCGACCTCTACGGGCTGGGCTCGCCCACCGCTGGTGAGGGCGATCCCGCCGGACCGTCGGCCCTGGCGCCCCTGGCGTCCCGCCAGCAGCACGCCGTTGGCCTGGTCCGGGTCGAGGCGGGCATCCGGGCCATCCGCCAGCACCCGGCCTGGCCCACGGACCTGCCCCTGCCGACCACCAGCCTGGCCCGCCGCATCCTGGAGGAGCGCAGGCCCGAGCCGTCCCCGGCCGGCAGCCGGGCCGACGCCTACCGCCGGGAGCTGGCCCAGCTGCACGAGCGCCTGCTCCAGGCCCTGGGGGGAGCCAACCGGCAATGGGGCTCCGCCTACCAGCTGGGGCTGGAGCTGGCCACGGCCACCCGCCTGGGAGAGGGCGGCTCCAGCACGGTCGCTGGCCTGACCGGCCGGGTGGACCACCTGCGCCGGTGCCTGGAGGACCTGTCCAGCTCGCTCCCCCCCCATGCCGGCCAGGCCGTTGCCCGGTCCCTCGGGTGGTGGGGCGAGGCCCTGGCCGGGGGGGCGAGCGGTCCGGGAGAGGAAGAAGACGAGGCAGACCGGCCGGGTGGTCGCCGACCGGAGGCCCCTGCGACCTCCCGGCCCTCGCCCCGCTCCCTCGACGCCCTGACCGCTGCTCTCTCCGAGCAGCGCCAGCGCTGGCGGGCGCTTCTCACGGGGCGGGTGACCGCCGAGGACCTCCTGGACCAGGACAGCCACCTCTCGATGGCCCGGGAGGTGTCGGCAGCCCACCGCCGGCTGGGCTGGGCCGTGGCCAGCACCGCCTGGCTCCCCCTGGCCCTGCTGGCCTGCCTGACAGGCCTGGTCCTGGCCCTCCTCGCCTGGGTCGTGCCCGGCGACCCCGCCGCCCTGGCCGCCATCGGGGTGGCCTTCCTGGCCGGTGCCACCGCCGGGGCGTGGCGCCTCCTTTCCCAACGCATCCGCGCCGCGGCCGGGCCCGTGGAGGAGTCCATCTGGCGGACGGCACTTGACGGGGCCGTGGCCGTGGCCGCCAGCGCCCCCCTGCTGCAGGCCGAGAGTGCCCCCCGGTCCGACCCCGGCTCCTCAGCCGCCCGGCTCATGCAGCAGTACCTCTCCTCCCGGCCAAAGGGCCCGGGAGGGGGGCGCCCCCACCGGGCTGGGGGGGAGAGGGCGCCAGCGGGACGACCCCGAGCCGGGAGCAGGGAGCCTGCCCCGGCGGGAGGGTCCCGGGTGGAAGACGGGGTCGCCGGCCCGGCCGTCACCGGGGGGCCGTCCTGGCGGGCCCCCTGGACGGCCAGGCGCCGCCGGCAGCCCTCCCCCGTGGGCAGTGAGGACGCTGACGGCAGCCAGAACGAAGCCCGGGGCTCACCGGGTGCAGGCTCCTCCCCGCCCCCTGCCGGCGAGGCCCGTCCCCCAAAGGCCCCCTCATCCCCACCGGCTGGGGCTCCAGAGGTGAGCCCCGGGCCGGCCGGGACCGGGGCCAGGAGCGGCGGGGCGCCCGAGGGCCGCCCCCATCCATGGCCGGAAGCGCCCCCCTCCACTCCTGCCCCCCCGGCCCCCTCCCCCCGGGTCCCGGTACCGGATCCCTCGTCACCGGGAGCGGCCGGTCAGGCCGACCACGGGCAAGGAGGCCAGCCGACCGGGAGGACGGAGCCACCCCCCGGGCCCCCGGCAACTCGGCCCCCGTCGCCGGCCGACCGCGCCGGTTCATCACCGTCGCCCTCCGCCCTGGGCCCCGGCCAGCACGCCCCTCCCCTGGTCCGCATCCCCGCACCGGCGGAGGGCGGGGTGCTCATCTCGGGGCCAGGCCCGGGAGAGGGCAGGCTTCCCGGAGAGACCGCCGAGCTCGAGGCCCCGGCGACCGGGCGCCAGCACTCCCGGCCGGCGGGGTCGGGCGGACCGGGGCCCGCCGGGGACGACCCCGACGTGCCCACCCAGCAGCTGCCCTCGATCGAGGGGTAGCTCTCTGGTGCTCGGGGCCGAACCGGGGCGCCGGTAGGCGCTAGGCCAAGCGGGTGTGGGGGACGGAGGCCACCGACCCCGTCTCCTGCAGCTCGCGCACAGCCGGCACGGGGTCGGGGTCGGCGAAGAGCCGGTCGTCCCCGTAGTCGGCCGGGCGCCCGGTGGCATCCAGGACCCACCACGACGCCTCCAGGGCGATGCCGTTGGGGTCGTGGAAGTAGATGGAGTGGATGAACCCGTGGTCCACCACGTCGGTCACCTCGCAACCCGCCTCCTTGAGCCGGGCCCGGAGGGCCAGGAGGGCGTCCTCGTCGGGGAGGTTGAACGACAGGTGGTCGAACTGGACGGCCCGGGGGTCGGGGACCCCGGCTGGCTTGGCAAAGGGCTCCCCGGGGGCCCCGGCGTACTCGAAGAAGGCCACGGTGTTCTCCGCCCCGAACTCGAAGAAGTAGTGCCGGAAGGCCGGCGTCCCTATCGTGCACACCAGGCGGGCCCCCAGCACCCCGTGGTAGAAGCGCACCGTGGCGTCCATGTCCTGGGTCACCAGGGCCAGGTGGTTGATGCCCCGCCAGCGGGGGGCCTCATCCTCTCGTGCTGTGGTCATGCACCCATTATCCCCGCCCGGAGCTCCCGGGTAAGCCCCGCCCTCCCCCCCGCTCACCGGTGCTGCTCAGGGCCTGGGCCCGGTCGAACAAGGCCTGCAGGCGGAGGCGGAGCTCGGCGGTCATGTCCCTCACCTCGTGGCGGTGGACCCGGCCTCCGGGGCCCGCCGGCCGGGGGGGGACGATCGGGTTGCCCACCACCATGTGCACCTTGGTCCGGGAGGGCAGCTTGGCTCCCCGGGGGAGCGCTCCCTCGGACCCGCCGATGCCTATGGGGACTATGGGCGCCCCCGTGCGCAGGGACAGGTAGGCGGCGCCCTCGAAGAGCTCCTGCACCTCGGGGCCCGAGCGGCGGGTGCCTTCGGGGAAGACCACGAGGGACTGCCCACTCTCCAGGATCTGGATCGAGCGGCGCAGGGCCTCCCGGTCCGCCATCCCTCTCCGGACCGGGAAGCCACCCAGGGCGCTGAACAACCATCCCAGCGGACGCCAGCGCCACAGGGAGTCTTTAGCCAGGTAGCAGAGCCGGCGCCTGGTGACGACGGCCATCAGCACGGTGTCGATGTTCGACCGGTGGACGGGGGCCACGATGAAGGGTCCCGAGCTCGGGACCCTTTCCCGGCCCTCGATCGTCACCTGCCACAGCGCCCGGGCCAGGGCGTAGAGCACGACCCGGGCCAGGGCGTAGAACCAGCGAGCCGGGAGGGTGGGGGGGACGAGGCGGGGCGGGGGGCGCCTGGGTGCGGGGCGGCGGGCGGGGAGGCCGACGTCGCCAGGCTCCCGGCCGGGGCGGGGGGGGACGGCGGCGATCACCGCTTCTCCAGCAAGGACAGGATCTGGTCCACGACCCCCTCGACGGGGCGGCCGGTGGTATCGATCACGACCGCTCCCGGAGCCACATCCAGGGGCGAGGTGGCCCGGGTGGAGTCGTCCCGGTCCCTCCGGGCCAGCTCGTCGGCAGCAGCGTCGGCGGCCTGGGCCCCGGCCAGCTCCGCCGACCGCCGACGGGCCCGCTCGACGGGGTCGGCGGTCAGGTACACCTTGAGGTCGGCGTCGGGGCACACGACCGTCCCGATGTCACGGCCCTCCACGACCCCGCCCCCGTGGCTCTCCACCCAGGCCCGCTGCTCCGCCACGAGGACCCTCCTGGCCCCGGGGTGGGCAGCCACCGCCGAGGCGGCCCGGGTCACCTCGGGAGTGCGGATGGCGGCCGAGACATCCTCTCCGTCCAGCCGTACCGCCGACCCCTCGATCTCGAGGCGGACCCTCCCAGCCAGCTCGGTCACCCCCCTGGCATCCCCCGGGTCCATCCCCTGGCGCAGGACGGCCAGGGCGAGGGCGCGGTACATGGCCCCCGTGTCGAGGCGCTCCAGGCCGAGCCGGCCGGCGAGCTCCCTGGCCAGGGTGGACTTCCCCGACCCGCCCGGCCCGTCTATGGCGATCACCAGCGATCCCATGGGCCCTCATCCTGGCCCAACCCGTGGCCCAGGGGCCAGGGCGGCAGGCTCGCCCGGGGCTCACGGTCCCACCGCTACCAGCCCCAGCGAGGCGGCGTCCTCCCAGAAGGAGGGGTAGGTCTTGGCCACGCAGCCCGGCTCCTCGATGGTGATGCCGGGCACCCTGGCCCCGAGGGCGGCGAAGGCCATGGCCATACGGTGGTCGCCGTAGGTGCAGATGGAGGCCGGCCCCCGGGGGGTCCCGCCGTCGATGGTCAGCCCATCCCCCCTGGCCCAGGCGGGGACCCCCAGCTTGGCGAGCTCGGCGCAGACCGCCGCCACCCGGTCCGTCTCGTGGTGGCGGGCCACCGCCAGCCCGGTCAGGGTCGAGCGACCCCTGGCCAGAGAGGCCAGCGCCGCCATGGCGGGCAGGAGGTCAGGCGTGGCTCCCAGGTCCGCCTCCAGGGGATCGAGGCGCTCCGGCCCTCTGACCGTCACGGCGTCCCCCCCCTCCCAGGCGGCGACGGCCCCCATCCTGGCCAGGAGGGGGAGCGAGCCCAGGTCGGGCTGGTCAGCCGAGCCCCCCAGGTTCGTCACCCTGACCTCGCCACCGGTGGCGGCCGCCAGGGCGAACAGGTGGGCGGCGGAGCTGGCATCACCCGGGATGGCCTCCCTGCGCCCCCCATAGGGCGCCCCGGCCCGGACGAGAAGGCCCTCCTCCCCCGGCGCCACCTCGGCCCCCCAGCGGCGCATCAGGCTGGCGGTCATGCCCAGGTAGCCGGCCGCCCCCAGGCCGGTGGGCCTGACCAGCAGGTCGCCTTGCGCATAGGGGGCGACGAGCAGCACGGCGCTGGCGAACTGGCTGCTCGTAGAGCAGTCCACGGTGACGGCGCCGCCCCGGGGGCGCCCCGGCCCCACCACCACCGCCCCCGAGTCGCACAGGCTGACCGAGCACCCCAGGTGGGACAGTGCCCGGGCCAAGGGAAGCATGGGCCTGCGCAGCAGGCTGGGCCGCCCGGTCAGGGTGACCGTGCCCGGGCTCAGGGTGGCCACGGCGCAGAGGAAGCGCAAGGTGGTGCCGGACAGGCCAGCATCGACCTCCACGTCCTTCCCGGTAAGGGACCCCCCCGTGCCCCCGACCGCCCAGGTGCTCCCCTGCCGGGTCACCGTCGCTCCCAGGGCCTCGACCCCGGCGGCCATGCGCCCCACGTCGTCCGAGCCGGGCAGCCCCGCCAGCTGGCTGGGCCCGGCAGCCAGGGCGGCCACCACCAGGGCCCGGTTGGCATGGCTCTTGCTCCCGGGGGCCCTGACGGTGCCCGAGAGGGGCCCGGCCGGCCGCACGGCCAGCGCGGGGAGCCCCCGGGGCGCCACCGGGGCGGCCATCAGTCCAGCCGCCGCAGAGAGGAGGGACGCAGGCCCGCCCCCACCAGGGCCCGCCGCACGAGCCCAACCTTCTCGGCCTCCACGACCAGGATCACCACCCCCCGGTTCCCCTCTGCCGAGTGGGCGATCTCCAGGTCGGCGATGTTCACCCCCAGCCGGCCGGCCAGCGTGGTCACCTCGGCCAGGGCTCCCGGCCGGTCCGCCACCGGAACCCGCAGCTCCACCAGGTCCTCGGCCCTCACGGCCCGGGCGGGAAGGCTTCGCCGGGCCCCCCGGGCCCGCTCCAGCAGGTCCAGCAGGCCCTCCCGGTCCCCGGCCTCCACCATGTCCCTCACCCCCTGCAGGGCTTCCAGCAGCTGGTCCAGGGCATCCACGATCGCCTGGCGGTTCTCGGCGCAGATGTCGGGCCAGATGCCGGGGTGGCCGGCAGCGATGCGGGTCATGTCCCGGAAGCCCCCCGCCGCCAGCCGCAGGAGGGCGGCATGCTCCTGGGCACCGGCGGCCGCCACCCTCATGAGGGTGGCCGCCGTGAGGTGGGGAACGTGGGAGACCAGGGCGACGAGCCGGTCGTGGCCGGCGGGAGGGATGGCGATCACGTCCGCTCCCAGGGAGGAGATCACCTCCCGCAGGCGGGCGAAGGCGGCGGGGTCGGTCCTGGCCGTGGGAGTGAGCACCCAGGTCGCCCCCTCGAACAGCTCGGCGTCGGCCCCCTCCACCCCCTCCTGCTCGCTTCCGGCCATGGGGTGACCTCCCACGAAGAGGGGGTGGTCGACGGCCCCCACCACCGGGGCCTTCACCCCCCCCACGTCGGTCACCACCGGCAGGCGTCCTCGGGCCTGGCGCCCGGGCAGGCCCGGGCCTCCTCGGGCCCCGGCCCCGCCGTCGCCGGCCAGGACGCCCCGGGCCACCCCCGCCACGGCAGACACGGGAGTGGCCACGAAGACCACCTCCGCCCCGGGGTCGTCCCCCGGGACATCGAGGGCTCCCAGCTCCAGGGCCCGCCTCTCCCGGCCGGGGTCGAGGTCCCTTCCCGTCACGTGCCAGCCACGGGCCCGCAGGGCCAGCCCTATGGACCCCCCGATCAACCCGGTGCCGATGACGGCCGCCCGCCGGCGCTCACCCTCATTCGGGCAGGTCATCTCGCAGGCCCTTGGCCCCCTCCAGGTACACGTGGTGCAGCTCCGCCCGGGGCCGGTCCGTCTCCACGTGCAGGAGCAGCCGGACGCAGTGCGGGGTGGAGCCTATGACCGACAGCTCCCGGGCGCAGAGGAGGGGGACGTCCCCGAGGCCCGCCGCCCGGGCAGCGGCGGCGGGGAACATCGACACCAGGTCCTCGGTGGAGGTGAACAGGATGCTTATGAGGTCGTCATGGCCGAGCCCGTTGCGCTCCATCAGCGTGCGGATCAGGACCTGGACCTTGGCCGTCACCTCCTCCACGGTGTCGGCCCCCACCGTCGTGGCGCCCCGCAGGGCTCTCACCGCCATGGGTGGGAGAGCCTATCCCTGGCCCCCGGCCCGGCGGCCTGGCCCAGCAGGCGGACCTCCTCCGGGCTGAGCCGGCGCCAGCCCCCGGGCGGCAGCGAGCGGTCGACGAGGGGGCCGATCCGAACCCGTACCAGGCGGCGCACGGGGTGGCCCACGGCCTCGCACATGCGGCGCACCTGGCGGTTGCGGCCCTCGTGAACCACCAGGCGCAGGAGGCCCGGTGCCGGTTGGGAGACCCGGGCCGGGGCCGTCCGCCCGTCGGGCAGGTCAACCCCCTGGCGGAGACGGCGCAGGGCGCCCGGCGGCACCGGGCCCTCCACCGAGGCCAGGTACTCCTTCTCCACCCCGAAGGACGGGTGCGTGAGCCGCTGGGCCAGCTCCCCGTCGTTGGTGAGGACTAACAGCCCCTCTGTGTCGGCGTCCAGGCGCCCCACGGGGAACACGCGGGGCTCGGGCGGGACGAGGTCCACCACGCAGGGCCGCCCCCGCTCGTCCCGGGCGGTGGTGATGACCCCGGCCGGCTTGTTGAGCAGGTAGCAGACCAGGTCCGGCCGCACCGGGACGGGCCGGCCATCGACCGCCACCCGGGCGGCGCCGGGGTCGACCCGCTGGCCCAGGTGGGCCACCTCGTCGTCGACCGTGACCCGCCCCGCCCTGATCAGCTCCTCGCACGCCCGCCGGCTGCCCAGCCCCGCCCGGGCCAGGACCCGCTGCAGGCGCTCACCGCCGCCCCTCTCCCCCACGGCGCCCCCGCCGGCCGGCTCCCCTGGAGCCGCCCTCTCGCCGGCCCCCGTCACCTGTCCCGCAGGCCCTCCTCCAGTGTCTCCACCACCTCCGGGCCCGGCACGAAGTCCCCTACCGGAGGCAGCTCCTCCAGCCGGTCCAGGCCCAGCTTCTCCAGGAAGGCCGGCGTGGTCCCGTACAGGATGGCCTGGCCCGGCCCCGGGTCCCGGGACACCGCCTCCAGGTAGCCCCGCTGGCAGAGCATCCTCACCACCCCGTCCACGTTGACCCCCCTGATGGCGGCGATCTGGGCCCGGGACACCGGCTGGCGGTATGCCACGATGGCGAGGGTCTCCAGGGCGGCGGCGGACAGGCGGGACGACTGTCCCTCCAGGGCGAAGCGCTCCACGAACCCGGCCAGCTCGGGATGGCTCTGGAAGCGGTACCCCCCGGCCACCCGGGCCAGCACGAACCCCCTCTCCTCGGCCCGGTAGGCGTCGGCCAGCTGCCCGCACAGCTCCTCCACCCGCTCGGCCGGCACCTCCAGCAGCTCGGCCAGCAGGTGGGGCGGCACGGGCTCCTCCGCCACCATCAGGACGGCCTCTATGGCCCGCAGCTCCTCCGGCCTGCTCACGCCGCCACTCCCACCCAGGAGACGGTGAGCTCGCCGAAGGTCTCGGGCTGGTCCAGGTCGACCAGACCGTCCTTGTAGAGCTCCAGCACGGCCAGGAAGGCCACGACCACCTCCATGCGGGTGGCCGCGTCCCTCGTCAGGCTGCGAAAGGTCGTCCGTCGCACCCTGGCCACCTTGTCCACCAACGCCGTGGCGACCTCGGACACGCTCGGTCCGAGCGGGGGCAGGTGGTCCACCTCGACCCGGGGCGCCGGGCGGGGGCTGGCCGCCCTCAGGTAGGCCTGGCGGAGGTCCTCGGGGCTCACCCCGGCCAGGAGGTCGGGCGCCAGGTGGGAGAAGGGCTCCTCCATCCCGGCCAGCCTGGGAAGGGACCGCGAGGCCTCGGCGGCCAGCTCGGCCAGGGCTCTCCCGGCGTCCTTGAAGGTCTTGCACTCGAGCAGCCGGGCCAGCAGGAGGTCCCGCTCCTCCCACAGGGCCAGCTCCTCGTCCAGGTCGACCTCCTCGGGGCCGGGCAGCATCCGGCGGCACTTGAGCTGTATGAGGGTGGCCGCTATGAGCACGAACTCCGTTGCCACCTCGAGGTCCATGGCCGCCATCTGCTCCATGTGGGCCAGGTAGGCGTCCACCAGGCTGGAGATGGACACCTCCCATAGGTCCACCTGCTGGGCCGTGATGAGGTTGAGGAGAAGGTCGAGGGGGCCCTCGAACACCGGGGTGGTGACCTCATAGGGCACGGGGCCTCAGGTTACCGGCTCGGTCCCGGCCGGCTGGGGACCTACCATGCCCCCATGGCGAGAGTGTTCTCCGGCGTCCAGCCGACCGGCGACATGCACCTGGGGGGCTACCTGGGGGCCTTCCGGCACTGGGCGGCGGACCAGCACGAGCACGACTCGTTCTTCTGCGTGGTGGACCTCCATGCCCTCACCGTCGAGCAGGACCCCGCCGAGCTGCGGGAGCGGATCCTCTCCACGGCCAGGGTCCTGCTGGCCCTGGGTCTGGACCCCGATGTCTGCACCCTGTTCCTTCAGAGCCATGTCCAGGAGCACACCGGGCTGGCCTGGCTCATGGAGTGCGTGGCCGGGTTCGGCGAGCTGCGCCGGATGACCCAGTTCAAGGACAAGAGCGCCGGCCAGGAGTCGGTGAGCGCCGGCCTGTTCACCTACCCCGCCCTCATGGCCGCCGACATCCTCCTCTACGACACCGATCGGGTACCGGTGGGGGACGACCAGCGCCAGCACCTGGAGCTGTGCCGCGACCTGGCCCAGCGCTTCAACCATCGCTACGGGGAGACCTTCGTGGTCCCCGAGGCTTCCATACCCCGGGTGGGGGCCCGGATCATGGACCTGCAGGAGCCCACCCGCAAGATGTCCAAGTCCGTGGAGTCGCCCCAGGGCACGGTGCTGGTCCTGGACGAGCCGGCCGTCATCGAGCGCAAGGTGAAGAGGGCCGTCACCGACACCGGCACCGACGTCCGCTACGACCCGGTGCACAAGCCGGGGGTCTCCAACCTACTGGAGATCCTGGGGGCGGCCACGGGCCGGTCCCCCTCCGAGGTGGCAGACAGCTACACGGGCGCCGGCTACGGCCAGCTCAAGTCCGACGTGGCCGAGGCCGTGGTCGAGCTGCTGGCCCCCGTGCGGGAGCGCTACGCCGAGCTGTCGGCAGACCCGGCCGGGGTCGCCGCCATCCTGGCCAAGGGCGCCGCCAAGGCGTCCGACGTGGCGGCCGCCACCTTCGCCCGGGCCAAGGAGGCCGTGGGCCTGGTCCCTCCCCAGGGGGGCCGGCGCTAGGGACCGGGCTCGCCACCCACAGCTGGCGGCGGGCGGGCGGCCACAGGGTAGACCACTGGCCATGAACACGACCGAGCTCCGGGTGGACACGTCCCGCCGGCGGGTGGCCGACCTCACCTCGGAGGTGGCCGGCTGGTGCCAGGGCCGGGGGGACGGGCTCTTGAACGTGCTCGCCCCCCACGCCACCGCCGGCCTGGCCCTCATGGAGACCGGGTCCGGGTCGGAGCCCGACCTCGAGCAGCTGCTCGACCGCCTCCTCCCCCGGGACCACCGGTACCACCATCAGCACGGCTCGCCCGGGCACGGGGCCGACCACCTGCTACCAGTCCTGGTGAGCCCCTCCCTCACCCTGCCGGTCTCGGGCGGCCGGCTCCAGCTCGGCACCTGGCAGTCCCTGGTCCTGGTCGACCTCAACGCCGACAACCCCAGCCGGCGGGTCCGGCTGTCCTTCCTGGCTGGCTGAGCCCAGGGCGGCCGGCACCAGCCGGCGGGCGAACCCTCCTGCTCCCACCACCCGGGCCCCGCCGGCCCGGGCCTGGCCCGCCAGACGGCCGTCGGAGGTGACCACCACCAGCTCATGGGGACTGGGGTCGGCCGCCACCAGCCGGGCGATCTCCCGGTCGGCGGCATCGGGCCCCCCGGGGGCTCCCCGCACCTCCACCCCGGGCACCCCGCCCGGGGCAGCGCCGTCGAACACCACCGTCACCGGCTCTTCGAGGGCCCGGGCGAAGCGCCCCAGGGCCCTGACCAGGTCCCCCTTGGCCGCCTGGCGGTCCCTCCACCATCCCGAGGGCTGGGACCCGATCACGTTCATGCCGTCCACCAGCCACCGGCGCCGGGTCCCCGGCACGGCCTCAGCGGACCACGAAGCGCTCCGCGTCGGCATGCCGGAAGGAAAGGCCGTGCCCGGGCCGGGAGCGGTCGGGGCGGAGCACTCCCCCCTTCTCGGGCTCCAGCACCCCGTCGAAGAGCATGTGCTCGATGCGGACATGGTCGTGGAAGTACTCCAGGTGGCGCAGGTGCCAGGCCGCCGCGCAGGCATGGGCCGATATCTGGGGGGCGCAGTGGGCCGAGATGTCGACCCCGTGGGCGTCACACAGGGCGGCGGCCTGGCGGAAGCCCGTGTAACCCCCGCAGCGCGTCACGTCGGCCTGGAGGCAGTCCACGGCGCCGGCGGCGAGCATGCGGGCGAAGTACCAGGCGTCGTAGCCGTACTCGCCGGCGGCGATGTCGAGGCCGGCAGGGGCCCGGTCGCGCAGCAGCCGCAGGCCCTCCAGGTCGTCCGAGCTGACCGGCTCCTCGAACCAGCTCACCCCCGCCTCCCCGTAGCGCTCCGCCCAGGCCAGGGCCTGCTTGCGGGTGAGGGCGCCGTTGGCGTCCACGAACAGCTCCGTCCCGGGCCCGATGGCATCCAAGGCGGCCTGCAACCGGTCACCGTCCTGCCCGGGGTGGCGCCCCACCTTCATCTTCACCCTCGGGATCCCGGCCTCGACCCACCCCCGCAGCTGGTCGGCCAGGGTGTCGAGGGAATAGGAGGTGAAGCCCCCGCTGCCGTAGATGGGGACGGTGTCGTGGTGGGCGTCCAGGGCCACCACCAGGGGCACCCCCAGCAGCCGGGCCTTCAGGTCCCAAAGGGCGGTGTCCACCGCCGAGATGGCCATGCTGGCGATCCCGGGCCGGCCCAGGTTGCGGATGGCTCCCACCATGGCGTCCCAGGCCGCGGCGGTAGCCATGGCGTCCCGCCCCGTGACGATGGAGGCCAGCTTGTCCCGCACCAGGGTGGCGGTGGCGGTGTCGGCATAGGTGTAGCCCAGGCCGCCCATCCCTCCCGCCTCGACCTCCACCACCACCAGCGTGGTGGCTTCCCAGGCCATGGTCCCGTCCGACTCCGGCTGGTCGGTGGGGACCGTGTAGGCCGCCACCCGCACGGACTCGATGGGCGGGCCGGATGCAGGAGCCATGGGCTCCCGTCTACCCGGGAGCGGGGGTCGCCACACCCGGGCCCCGGGAACCGGCCTGCGCCGTCCTCGCCGTCCGCCGCTGCGCCCCCGTCGCTCAGTCGCCGTCAGCGGCCTTGAGGCAGGACCCGAGGGCCGCGGGCACCTCCCAGCGGTCGGCGGGGAGGTGGTGCTGGGCGGCCCAGGCCACCACCAGCGGGTCGCTGCCGGCGGCCGCCAGCAGCTCGGCACCGATGCGGTCGTGGGCCAGGTAGCGGGCGACCCTGACGGCCACCCCGCTCCTCGCCTCCTCATTGGCGTCATTGGCCCAGGCCAGGAGCCGCCCCTTCCCCAGGCCGGCGGCAGCCAGGGTGGCCCCCACCCGGGCCAGGGTGCCCAGCCCCGACTCCACCTTGCCCACGTCGTGCAGCAGGGCGGCCACCACCATGGCCCGGGACCCCCCCTCCATGGCCACCACCCGGCGGGCCACAGCCACGGCGTGCCTGCGATCGGGCCCGCTCATGCGCCTCCAGAGGTCCCTCTCGGCCGGCGAGAGCAGCCCGGCCACCCAGGCCTCTGCGGCCCGGGTCGGGCCACCGGGCCAGAGGGACCCGGCGAAGCGGCGGGCCAGGTGGCCCCAGCTGGCCCTGGGCGGAGCCACCTAGCCGACGACCAGCCGGAACCAGAGGTTGAGGGCCGGGTCGAACACGTGCCCGAGGGCGCTCGGGACGAGGAACACGAGGAGGAAGATGAGGGGAAGGGTGTACATCCTGATACGGAGGTACCCCGGCCACCAGGACCGGGGCAGGAGGCGCTCCACCACCGCCGACCCGTCCAGGGGCGGCAGGGGGATGAGGTTGAAGACGGCCAGGAGCACGTTGGCCACCCCGAAGTAGAAGAGCAGCTGCACGCCGATGGGCATGCTGGAGGGGCCGGCGAAGGCGAGGTAGCCCACCGAGGGCAGCACTGCCCGCAGGGCACCGGCGGCTATCCCCGCCAGGACCACGTTGGTGGCCGGACCGGCCAGGCTCACGATGAGGCCCTCGTTCCGGGGGTGGCGAAGGCGGGCCACGTTGACCGGTACCGGCTTGGCATAGCCGAAGGCCGGGAACCCCCCGAGCACGAGGATCGCCGGCAGGATGAGGGAGCCGAAGATGTCGATGTGGGAGATAGGGTTGAGCGTCAGCCGCCCCGCCCGCTTGGCCGTGTCGTCGCCGAAGGCCCAGGCCACCGCCCCGTGGGAGACCTCGTGCAGGATGATCGAGGGCACCAGCACGGCGAACAGCAGCATGGAGGTGGGCTTGACCAGATGGCCCCGGAGCAGGATGTAGGCCAGCAGGGCGGCCAGGATGATGACCAGCCCCTGATAGCCGCGGAGCCTGCGGCTGCTTGTCGCCACGGGCGCCACCCCTGGGCTAGCGCTTGCTGGCTGAGGCGCAGTTGATGCAAAAGCGCGCCGTGGGCATGGCCTCCAGCCTGGCCTCGGCGATCTGCTGCCCGCAGGACTCGCAGCGCCCGTAGGTCCCCTCGGCCAACTTGGCAAGGGCCCGCTCCACCTCGGCCAGGGCCTCCCGCAGGGAGCCGGCCAGGGCCTCGGCCTCCCCCCGCTCCGCTGTCACCTGGCTGGAGTCGGCGAAGTTGGGGTCGTAGCTCAGGCCACCGTCCTCGCCGTATCCCAGCTCGGCCAGCTTGGCGCGAAGACCGGCCCGCTCGTTCTCGAGCAGCTCGCGGTAGTCGACAGCCGGTGCGTCGTTGGACACAGATGCCATCCTACCCCCCGTCGACAGGGGTCCTATCCCACCCTCGGGCCCGGGGGTGGGCGGCCCGGTAGACGGCATGGAGCCGCTGGGTGGAGACCCGGGTGTAGACCTGGGTCGTGGCCACCGAGGCGTGGCCCAGCAGCTCCTGTACCACCCGGATGTCGGCGCCGTGGTCCAGCATGTGGGTGGCACAGGAGTGGCGCAAGACGTGGGGGCTCAGCCGCTCGCCGAGGCCGGCCCGGTCCCCGTGGCGGCGCACCACCCCCCAAGCTCCTTGCCGGGACAGGCGTCCCCCCCTGGCGTTGAGGAAGAGGGCCTCGGCGTCACCCCGCCGGCGCCGCCTCCCGGCCCGCTCCGCCCACACCGGCCGCCCCCCCGGCGCCAGCCACCTCTCGAGGGCCTGGCCGGCCAGGCGCCCCACTGGTACCACCCGCTCCCTGGACCCCTTACCGAGGACCCTCAACAGCCCCTCCTCCAGGGACAGGTCGGCCAGGGACAGGGACACGAGCTCGGAGATGCGCAGCCCCGCCCCGTAGAGCAGCTCCAGCACGGCCCGGTCCCGACGGGCGGCCGGGTCGTCCCCCACCACCACCTGGAGGAGCGCCCCCACCTCCTCCTCGCTGAGAGGCCTGGGCAGGCCCTGGGGAACGGCGGGGCGTCCCAGGTCGGCGCTGGGGTCGGCGGCGGCCCGGCCCTCCTCCAGGCAGAAGCGGTGGAGACCCCGAACCGCAGCCAGGGCCCGGGCCACGGTGGCAGGCCGCCGGCCGGCGGCTCTCAGGTGGGCAACGTAACCCGCCACCTCGACCTCGCCCGCCTCCCGGGGCGAGGACCCCCGCTCGGAGAGCCAGGACTCGTAGGCGGCCAGGTCTCGCCGGTACCCGCTAAGCGTGTTGCCCGCCCTTCCCTTCTCGACGGCCAGCCAGGACAGGAACTCCTCGGCATCGGCGCTGAGCGGGCGGCGGGAGAGGGGAGGGGCCGTCCCGGGCGGCCGGCGGGGCACCACTCGGCCTGCTCCCTCGTCACGCGGGGCGGGCGGCCGGCGGGAGGCCCGTCCCCCGGCCCCGGGACGGGGGCGGGACGGCGGTCCCGGCCCGCCCCGGCCTCCCTCCGGCGGGCTGTCGCCCGGGGCAGGCCCTCCACCCCGGGGGCCCTCCGCTAGCCGGTCGAGGTGAGGACGCTGCGAGCCAGGCACAGCCCGAGGATCGTCTTGGCGTCCGTGATGGCCCCCTCCGCCACCAGCCTCGGCACCTCGGCCAGAGCCACGGTCTCGGTGGCCATGTGGGCCTCCTCCACGCCCTGGGGGGAGGCGTGGCAGGGGGACAGGCCCTCGGCCAGGAACAGGTAGGACAGCTCGTCGCAGTAGCCGGGTGAGTTGTAGAACCGGGCCAGCTCCCTCCAGCGCGCCGCCCGCATGCCGACCTCCTCCTCCAGCTCCCGGCGGGCCGTGTCGAGCGGTGCCTCCCCGTCGACGTCCCGCTTGCCTGCCGGCAGCTCGAGCAGCTCCGCCCCGATCGGCGCCCGGAACTGGCGGACTAGCCAGGCGGAGTCGCCTCCTTCGACGGCCACCACGACCACCGCCCCGGGATGGTGGACGATCTCGCGCGAGAAGCGCCGGCCGTCGGGGGCCTCGAAGCCGGCCCGGGCCAGGGTCACCAGCGAGCCCCGGTAGAGCTCCTCCTCCCCGAGGGGGCGGAACGCTGCGCTCACCGGCCGGTCACGGCGGCCACCTCGGGCCGGGTCCCGTCCCGCCCGGTGCCGCTGGCCCGCTCCAAAGCGGCCCCCACCAGCTCCCGGAAGAGGGGGTGAGGGCGGTCGGGGCGGGAGAGGAACTCGGGGTGGGACTGGGTCCCCACCCAGAAGGGATGCTCAGGCAGCTCGACCATCTCCACCAGCCGGTCGTCCACGGACGTTCCCGAGCACACCAGGCCCCCCCGCTCCAGGCGCTGGCGAAAGCGCGGGTTCACCTCGTAGCGATGGCGGTGGCGTTCCCTCACCACCGGCTCCCCGTAGGCGGCGGCCACCCGGGTCCCCGGCTGCAGCACGGCGGCGTAGGTCCCCAGGCGCATGGTCCCCCCGTAGTCCACCACCTTGCGCTGGTCCTCCATCAGGTCGATGACCGGGTAGGCGGTCAGGGGGTCGAACTCGGTGGAGTTGGCCCCTTCCAGGCCGGCCAGGGAGCGGGCCACGTCGATGACCATGGCCTGCAGCCCCAGGCAGATGCCAAGGCAGGGAAGCCCGTGCTCCCGGGCGTAGGAGGCGGCGGCGATCTTGCCCTCCACCCCCCGCTCGCCGAACCCGCCCGGTATGACGATCCCCGACAGCTGGGCCAACCGTCCCTCGGCCAGCAGCCCGGTCACCTCCTCGGCCCTGATCCAGTCGATCTCCACCTGGGCCCCGTGGTAGAAGCCGGCGTGGCGCAGGGCCTCCACCACCGACAGGTACGCATCGGGCAGCGTGACGTACTTGCCGATGAGCCCGATGCGCACGGTGCGGGAGGCGGCCCGGGCCCGGGCCACCATGGCCTCCCATCCCGACAGGTCCACAGCATGGCCAGGGCCGTCGAAGCCGAGCAGGGAGCACACGTGGTCGTCCAGCCCCTCGGCGTGCAGCACCAGGGGCATCTCGTAGATGTTGGTCACGTCGATGTTGGAGATGACGGCGGCCAGAGGGACGTCGCAGGTGAGAGAGATCTTGCGCTTGAGGCCCGCCGTGAGGGGCTGGTCGCTCCGGCACACGATCACGTCCGGCTGTATGCCCCGGCTGCGAAGCTCCTCCACCGAGTGCTGGGTGGGCTTGGTCTTGTGCTCACCGGCGGGCCCGATCGAGGGGACCAGGGTGAGGTGGACGTAGCAGACGTTGGCCCGGCCCACGTCGTTGCGGAACTGGCGGATGGCATAGAGGAAGGGGAGGATCTCGATGTCGCCCACCGTGCCCCCCACCTCGGTGATGACCACGTCCACGTCGTCGGTGGCCAGGCGCCTGATGCGCTCCTTGATCTCGTCGGTGACATGGGGGATGACCTGGACCGTCCGGCCCAGGTAGTCCCCCCGGCGCTCCTTGGCGATGACCGCCGCGTAGATCGATCCCGTCGTGGCATTCGAGTCCCCGGAGAAGGCCTCGTCCACGAACCGCTCGTAGTGCCCGAGGTCGAGGTCCGTCTCGCTCCCGTCCCTCGTCACGAAGACCTCGCCGTGCTCGAAGGGGTTCATGGTTCCCGGGTCCACGTTGATGTAGGGGTCGAGCTTCTGCATGGCCACCCGCAACCCACGGCACTTGAGCAGGCGCCCGAGGGACGAGGCCGTAAGGCCCTTGCCGAGCGAGCTGGCCACCCCGCCCGTCACGAAGATGTGCTTCGCCACCGATCCTCCTCCCGGTCCCACCCAGGCTACCCGGGGCCATGGGGGAAACGGTGCATCCCCTGCCGGCGCCCTCAGCCCCCCCTCATGCCTGGCGCAGGCTGGTGATCCACTTCTCCACCGGCACCGGCTGCCACTCCGCCAGCCTGTCCAGGAGCGCCCCGGCCTCCCTCTCGCCGATCACCAGGGCCCGGTTGGCCTCCCTCACGAACCCCTCGTCCACGGCGTGGTCGAAGAACCGGAGGAGGTGCTGCCAGTAGCCCTCCACGTCCAGCAGCCCGCAGGGCTTGGCCTGCAGCCCCAGCTGGGTCCAGGTGACGACCTCGGCGAACTCCTCCAGGGTGCCGAAGCCCCCCGGGAGGGCCACGAACCCGTCGGCCAGGTCCGCCATGAGGGCCTTGCGGGCGTGCATCGAACCGACGATCCGCAGGTCCTCCAGCCCCACCTCGGCCACCTCCTTTGCCACCAGGGCCTCCGGGATCACCCCCGTGACCGTGCCGCCCAGGCGGCGCACCTCCCCGGCCAGGGACCCCATGAGCCCCACCCTGCTGCCCCCGTAGACCAGCCCCAGGTCCCGCTCCACCAGGGCGGCCGCCAGGTCGAGGGCAGCCTTGCGGTAGGCCGGGCGCCGCCCGGGGCTGGACCCGCAGAAGACGCACACCCGCCGCAGGCGGCTCATCGCCGCCGCTCCGCGGCGGCGATGGCCAGCAGCTCGCCGGCGTGCTCCCGGGCCCGCATGCTGTCGGGCTGGCCCGACAGCATGCGGGACAGCTCCACCACCCGGGCCTCCCCCTCCAGGGCCCGCACCTCCGACACGGTGCGCCTCCGGCGCACCGTCTTTCCCACCGCCACCTGGTGGTCGGCGAACGCCGCCACCTGGGGCAGGTGGGTCACGACCAGGACCTGGTGGGTCGCCGCCAGGGCGGCCAGGGACCTCCCCACGGCCAGGGCCGCCTCCCCCCCTATCCCCGCGTCCACCTCGTCGAACACGAGGGTCGGCCCGCTCCCGCCGGGGCCCGGGCTGTCCCAGCCCCCCAGGGCCAGGCGCAGGGCCAGCATGGTACGGGACAGCTCACCTCCCGAGGCCACCTTGGAGAGGGGCAGGACGGCCTCGCCGGGGTTGGCGCCCAGGCCGAACACCACCTCGTCGCCCGCCCCTCCCCCCACCTCCACCTCGAAGCGGGCCCGGGGCATGGCCAGGGTGCGCAGGCGGGACTGCACGGCGGTGGCCAGGCGGGGGGCCACCCTTCGCCGAACCTCCCCCAGGGCCTCCTCGGCCGCCTCCAGCCTGCGGCTGGCGGCGGCCCGCTCCCCCTCCAGCTCGGCCACCCGGGCCTCGTGACCCTCCAGCTCCACCAGGCGGCCTGCGGCCGCCTGGTGGAACCCCATGACCTCCTCCAGGGTCTCGCCGTACTTGCGCCGCAGGTCCCTCAGCATCTGGCGGCGGGCCCTCACCGCCTCGAGGCGGGCCGGGTCGTCGTCCAGGGACTCCCCCACCCGGCGCACCTCGCTGGCCAGGTCGGCCAGCTCCGCCATCACCCCCTCGAGGCGGGCCCCTGCCTCCGCCAGCGGGGGATGGCCGCTCAGCCACCTGGCCGCAGCGTCCAGTCCGGCCGTGCCCTCCCCCGTGAGGGCCGCCAGGGCGGAGAACGCCGCCTCCCGGTGGGCGCTGGCGCCGGCCAGGCGCTCCTCCTCGGCCGCCAGCGACTCCTCCTCGCCCGGGTCCGAGAGCCCGGCCCGGTCCAGCTCCTCCAGCTGGAAGCGCAACAGGTCCACCTCCCGGGCCCGGCTGCGGGCATCCCCCCCCAGGCGGGCCAGCTCCTCCTCGATGCGGGCCAGCTCGGCCCGGGCCCGGCCCCGGGGGCCGAGGTCGACGCCCCCCCAGGCGTCCAGCGCCCGGCGCTGGGCCCCTCCGGCCAGGAGGACCTGGTGAGCCTGCTGGCCGTGCAGCTCCACCAGGCACGCTCCTCTCTCGGCCAAGGACGAGAGGGGGGCCATCCGGCCGTCCACCCACGCCCGGGACCGCCCCTCCCGGGGGACGGCCCGGGCCAGCACGGTCTCGGCCCCCTCATGGTCGAAGCGCCCCTCCACGAGCGCCTCCTCGGCCCCGGTCCTCACCAAGGAGGGGTCCGCCCGGCCCCCGAGGAGCAGCCCCAGGGCCTCCACCAGCAGGGTCTTGCCCGCTCCGGTCTCCCCGGTGAGGGCGGTCATGCCCGGTCCGAGGACCAGGCTGGCCGCCTCGATCACGCCCAGCTCGCGCACGGACAGCTCGACCAGCACCGTTGCCCTACCGCTCGGACCGGTCGGCCAGCCCGAACTTCGCTTTCAGGATGGAGTGGAAGTCCCGCACCCCCAGGTCGACCAGGCGCACCGGGCTGACGCTGGTCCGGCAGCTCACGACGTCCCCCGGGGCCAGCTCGGATGCCTTGATCCCGTCTACCACCAGCACGGCCGGGCGGTCCCCCACCAGCTGCACCTGCACCCCCTCTCCCGGCTCCAGCACCAAGCTGCGGTCGAAGAGCATGTGCGGCGACACGGGGGTGACGATGATGGCCCGGAGGCAGGGCGAAGCAATGGGGCCCCGGGACGAGAGGTTGTAGGCCGTGGACCCGGTGGGGGTGGCCACGATGAGCCCGTCGGCGGCGTAGGTGACGAAGTGCCGCCCGGCGATCGACAGGGCCAGGCGGATCGTGTGGCCGGGGGCGCACTTCTCCACCACGGCTTCGTTGAAGGCGGGCCTGCTGGCCGGGGCCCCGGCCTCCGGGGCGGGGGGGCCGCTCCGGCTGAGGGACACGTCCAGCGTCATGCGCTCGTGCACCCCGTAGTCGCCGGCGAGGAAGCGCTCCAGGGCCGCTCGCAGGCCATCCGGCTCGACCGCCGTCAGGTAGCCCAGGTGGCCCAGGTTGACCCCGAGGATGGGCACGCCTGCCCCCTGGACCAGCTCCGCCGTGCGCAGCATGGTGCCGTCCCCGCCCAGGCTGACGGCCAGGTCCACGCCCTGCAGCGGCTCCATCCCGTCCTCGCTCACGGTGAGCCTGGCCTCGTGGCCCCGGGCCCCGAGCCACGCCGCCGCCTTCTCGGCGACCATGACCGCATCAGGCCGGCCGGCGTGCACGACGAAGGCAACCGTGGCCACTCCCTACCGCTCCCTTCCGGCCACCAGGGCCTGACCCTCCCCGACGGCCCGGGCCAGGTCGGCCGCCCGTCCCCGGGGGCCGCCGTGGGCCCGGGCGTGCAGGAAGAACTCCACGTTGCCGCGGGCACCGGGCAGTGGCGAAGCCATGGCTCCCATAATGGCGGCTCCGCAGGCAGCGACTGCGGACGCCACGGACTCCAGCGCCTCCCGCCAGACGTCGGGGTCCCGCACCACGCCGTGGCCCCTCGACACCTCCCGGCGGCCCGCCTCGAACTGCGGCTTCACCAGCAGCACGGCGTCGGCCCCCGCCCCGGCCAGGTCCCCGAGCAGCACCGGCGCCACCAGGCCCAGGGAGATGAACGACAGGTCCGCCGTCACGAGGTCGAAGGCCTCCCCTCCCACCTGGGCCAGGGTCAGGTGGCGCAGGTTGGTCCCTTCCATGGGGACCACCCGGGGGTCTTCCCGCAGCCGGGGGTCGAGCTGCCCCCGCCCCACGTCCAGGGCGACGACCTGCCTGGCCCCGTGCTGCAGCAGGCAGTCGGTGAACCCCCCCGTGGACGCCCCGGCGTCGAGGGCCCTCCGGCCCCTCGGGTCCACGCCGAAGCGCGCCAGGGCTGCCGCCAGCTTCTCGCCCCCCCGGCTGGCGTAGCGGCGGGGGGGACCGGTCAGCACCACCGGCTCCTCCGCCGCCACCAGGCGCCCCGGCTTGTCGGCGGGGGCACCTCCCACCAGCACCCGGCCCGCCATCACCGCCTCCCGGGCCTGCTCCCGGGAAGGGAGCAGGCCCCTTGCCACCAGCTCCAGGTCCAGCCGGCGCCGCCGGCTCAGCTCGACCTCGTCTTGGCCGCCTTCCTGGCCGGCGACCGCTTCGAGGTGGAGCTCGTCGCCCGGCTGGACCGGGACGAAGACCTGTCGGCCGGGGCCGCCTGCTTCTTGGCCGGGGTCTTCTTGGCGCTCGACCCGTCGGCGGGGGCCTTCTTGGCGCTGGACCCGGCCCCGGACCTGGGGGCCGCCTTCTTGGCCGCCGGCCTCTTGGCGCCCCCCTCCTTGGCCTCCGAGGCCCGTGAGCCGCCCGCTCCGCCCGCGGCCCGGGCCCCTTCCTGGCGGGCCTGGTCCAGGAGGGCCACCTGGCGAGCCACCTCCCGCTCCACCAGGTTCATCACCTGGGCCAGCTGGCGGGACACCTCGGTGCGGACCAGCTCCACCAGCTGCTCGGTGTTGCGCCGCCCCTGGTCGAGGAGCTGCTCCACCCACTCCTGGGTCTGGCTGCGCTGGACCTCCCCGGCCCGCACCAGCTCCCTCACGATCTCCTCGGCCCGGGCCCTCGTCATCTGGGTGAAGGCCATGCCCGCTTCGAGGTAGCGCTTGAACAGGTCGCCGTCAGCCATGGGACTAGACCGTAGCCCGCCACCGGCGCCCCTACCAGCGGTTCTCGGCCCCGGGGCGGACGGCCCCGGCCCGGGGACGGGTGCCGGGCCGGGCTCTCATGCCGGCACCGGTGCCCCCGCCACCATCCGGTGAGCGGCCTCGAGGGCCTCGGCCGACACCCCCCGCCGGGGGCTGATGACCTCGTCGATGATCCCGTACTCCTTGGCCTCGGCGGCGGTCATGTAGTAGTCCCGGTCGATGTCCCGCTCGACCTGGTCCAAGGGCCGCCCCGAGTGGTGGGAGATGATCTGGGCCATGCGCCTGGTGGTGGCGAGCACCTCGCGCAGGTGGATCTCCATGTCGCTCGGCGCCCCCCTGGTGCCAGCCGACCCCTGGTGGATCATGATCTTGGCGCTGGGCAGGGCCAGGCGCTTGCCGGCCGCCCCTCCGCACAGGATCATGGCCGCCGCCGACATGCCCATGCCCACGCAGATGGTGGAGACGTCCGGGCGCACGTGCTGGATGACGTCGTAGATGGCCATGCCGGCGTAGGAGAGGCCCCCGGGGGAGTTGATGTAGAGCTGGATGTCCCGGTCGGGGTCCTGGGCCTCCAGGTACAGGATCTCGGCCACGATGAGGTTGGCAACCTGGTCGTCCACCTCCTGGCCGAGGAAGACGATGCGCTCCTTCAGGAGCAGGGAGTAGATGTCGAAGGCCCTTTCCCCCCGCGCCGACTGGTCGAGCACGGTGGGGATGATCGAGTGGCGGACCGGCATGGGGCTCTCCTCCCTGTTATGCTTTTGGGAGCATCTTATCAGTGAGATAGCGTCTTCGGTATGAGCGACGACCAGCGCCCCCGGCGCACCCCCGTGTTCCCGGGCTTCAGGGAGATGGCTGAGAGGCGGGAGCAGCTGGCCCACCTGCTGGTGGAGAGAAGGGTCCGCCTCGGTCTGTCCCAGACCGAGGTGGCCGCCCGCATGGGCACCTCGCAATCGGCGGTGGCCCGCTTGGAGTCGGGAGGAGCCGATGTGCGCCTGTCCACGCTGGAGAGGTACGCGGCCGCCCTCGGGCACCGCCTGGAGTGGCAGCTGGAGGAGCGTGATGACCCCGGTGCCCGCTGAGCAGCCCCTGGCCCCCCTGGAGAGGCGCCTGGTGATGGTGAGGGGGGTCCTCGACGACGAGGTCGCCGGCCGGGCTGCCGCCGAGCTGATGACCTTGGACGCCACGGGGGACGGGCCCGTGACCATGTACCTGGACGCGGCCGGGGGCACGCTCGAGGCCGCCTTCACCCTCATGGACACCATCGACCTTCTCGGCGTGCCCGTGAACGCCGTGTGCGTGGGGCGGGTCGAGGGCCCCGCCGTGGGGGTGGTGGCCGTCGCCTCCCACCGGGTGGCCGGGGCCCACACCCGCTTCCGCCTGTGCGAGCCGGAAGCCCGGGCCGAGGGGCGGGCCAGCGAGCTGGAGCAATGGGTCCGTCACCACCAGGCCCGGCTGGCCCAGTTCACCGGCCGGCTGGCCCAGGTGACCGGGTGGCCCGCAGAGCATGTTGAGGCGGACCTGGCCGCCGGCCGCTACCTCTCGGCCGGGGAGGCGGTCCGCTACCGGCTCATAGACGAGGTGCTGCACCCCGCCGGGGGGGCCTCCCCGCTGGGCGGCGGCCGCCCGTTCGGCTTTCGCCCGTCCCACTAGGCCGGGCCCGGCACGCCGAGCCACGGTCGGGACCCGCCGATCGGCTACCCCTTGCCCTCGAGGGACCCGTGGCGAGGGATGGCCCGGGCCACCAGCTCGGCCAGGTCCTTGGCCTCCATGTCGGGGGCGGGGTCCACCTTGTCGTGCCCGGGCTCGGTCACTCCCGTGAGGACCAGGGCGAAACGGGCCTCCAGCCTGCGAGCCATGAGCCCGTCGGTGGAGGGACGGTCCCCCACCATGACCTCGACCTCGCCCACCCTCTCCCTCAGCAGGGCCGCCACGGGAGGGTGGGGCTTCCCGGCCACCACCGGGTCGGCGCCACTGGCATAGGCCACGGCGGCGAGCAGCGCCCCGCCGCCGGGCAGCGGCCCCTCCGGGGTGGGGTAGGTGGCGTCGTCGTTGGTCCCGATGAGGCGGGCCCCGCCCAGCACGCAGCTGGTGGCGGCCGCCAGCCGGTCGAAGTCGAACGACCGGTGCCACCCGACCACCACGGCGTCCGCCCGGCCCTCGGTGACCGTTCGCACCCCCCGCTCGGCCAGCGCCTCGTCCACCCCGGGGCCGGCGCAGACCAGGGCGGTGGACCCCGGGGGGAGCAGGGAGGCGGCGGCCTGGGCCGAGGTCAGGATGTCCCCCGCCTCCACGGGGATACCCATGGAGCCCAGCCGCTGCTGGTAGTCCGCCACCGTGAGCGAGGAGTTGTTGGTGAGGAAGACCACCCTTACCCCCGACTCACGCAGCTGCCCCACTGCCTCGGCGGCCCCCGGTATGGGCCGCCCCGCCAGCCAAACCACTCCGTCCAGGTCCACCGCCCAGGTCACACCCCCCATCCTGGCGAGCGGTCGAGTGGCGAGTCCATCCCAGGACGTGTAGGCAGGTCACGTGCCCCGCTTCGAGCCCTTCGCCGGGCTGCGCTACGACCCGGCCACCGTGGGCGGCCCGGACCTGTCCCGGGTGGTCGCCCCTCCCTACGACGTCATCGACCCCCCCCAGAGGGAGGCCCTGGCCGGGCGCAGCCCGTGGAACGCGGTGCGGGTGGAGCTGCCCGAGGGCGGCCCCGACCCCTACCGGGAAGCGGCCCGGCTCCTTTCGGACTGGGTGGACCGAGGAGTGCTCCGGACCGACACCCGCCCCGGCTTCTACCTCTACCGGATGAGCTTCACGGACCACGCCGGCCAGGCCCGCACCACCCGGGGGGTGATCGGGGCCCTCGAGGTTTCCCGCCCGGGTGAGGGTGACGTGCTCCTCCACGAGCGCACCACCCCCAAGGCCAAGACGGACCGGCTGGAGCTTCTGCGGGCCTGCCGGACCAACACCTCGCCCGTGTGGGGGCTGTCCCTGGCCGGGGGACTGAGCGCCCACTGCCAGGGGGACGGGGCGCCCGCCGCCACCGCCACCGACGACCAGGGGGTCCTCCACGAGCTGTGGGTGGTGAGCGACCTGGAGCGGATCGGGGCCATCGCCTCCAGCGTGGGATCGGCGCCCGTGGTCATCGCCGACGGCCACCACCGCTACGAGACGGCCCTGGCCTACTCCGAGGAACGCCGGGTCGACCGCTCGGGAGCACCGGGCGACTACGACCTGGTGATGGCCCTCGTCGTCGAGCTCACCGAGGACGAGCTGGCCGTCGGCCCCATCCACCGGCTCCTGACCGGCCTACCGGAGGGCCTGGACCTGGAGGGGGCCCTCCGGGCCCGCTTCGACCTCGAGCCCGCCCCCATCCGGGCCGCCGACCCCCCTGACCCCCCTACCCTGGCCCGCCTCCTCACCGGGGCGGGGGCGCCTGCGCTCGTCACTGCCGAGCGCAGCTGGTACCTCCTCGCCCACCCGGAGACCGCCACCCGGGCCGGGGACGACCTGGACACGGCCCGCCTGGACGTGGCCCTGGGCGACCTGCCCGGCGGCGAGGTCTCCTTCCACCATGACCCGGCCGTGGTCCTGGGGGCCGTGGCGGGCGGGCAAGCCGACGCCGCCGTGCTGGTGCGGCCGCCCTCGGTCGCGGCCATCGCCTCGGCGGCCCGGGAGCGCCGGCGCATGCCGCCCAAGACCACCTTCTTCACCCCCAAGCCCCGTACGGGGATGGTCTGGCGCCCGGTGACGGATTGAGCCTCGCTTAGGCTGGCGGCAGATGCCCGCCGCCGTCCACGACCTCGGTGACCTAGGGCCCCCGCCGGCCAGCGTCCACCCTCAGGCCATGCTGGGGCCAGAGACGGTGGCGGCCCGCCTCCTCGGCCACCCCGCCCTCCTCCTGGGAGGTCCCCGTGCCCTCCTCCTCCAGCTGGCTCACCCCTCGGTGGCCGCCGGTGTGGCCCAGCACTCGGACTTCCGGGCCAATCCCTTCGACCGGCTCCTGCGCACGGTGTCGGCCATGGGGACCATCGCCTTTGCCGACCCCGCCTCCTCCCGCCGGGCCCTCCAGGCCGTGGGGCGCACCCACCGCCGGGTGCGGGGACGGCGGCCTGACGGACGTCCATACTCGGCCACCGATCCCGAGCTGGCGGCATGGGTGCACGCCACCCTGGTCGACACCGCCCTGGTGGTGGAGCGGCGCTGGATCGGGCGGCTCAGCGACGGGGAGAGGGCCTGCTTCTACCGGGAGACCATGGCCCTGGCCGCCGCCTTCGGGGTGACCAAGGACGCCCTCCCGCCCGAGGTCGGGGCCTTCTCCGCCTGGGTGGAGGAACAGGCCGCCTCCCTCTCCGTTACAGACCAGGCCCGGGCCATCGCCGAGGAGGTCCTAAGGCCCCCCTTGCGCCGGGCCTGGGGCCGCCTGGGGCCCGCCGGAGAGCGGGTCGCCTGGGCGGCGCTGCGGCTGGTCACCGCCGACCTCCTGCCCCCCGCCCTCCGCCCCGCCTACGGCCTGGCCCACCCCGACGCACCGCGGGGGGCTACCCTCCGGGCCGTCTCGGCCCTGGCCCGGGGCCTGGCCCCCCTGGCCCCGGCCCTCTCCAGTCGGCCCGACGGGCCCACCCGGGCCGCCGCCCTCGCCACCGGCGCCCGGGTCTGAGGACGGCCCCGGGCCCTGGCCGGAGCCCGAGGTCCCCGGGACAAGGCGCACCTGGTGGGGCAGCTCGGCGGGGGGCGGCTGCTCGGGGGGGAGGGGGCGGGCGGGGTCGAAGGTCACGCTGATGTGCTGGAAGCTCTTGTAGCGCTCGATCCCGGCGTAGAAGGCATAGACGGCCTGGTCGGCAGGGGTGAGGTTCTTGGTGTCGGTGAACAGGCTGAGCAGGCCCCTCGGCCAGAGGCGCCGGGCCAGGACCACGTTCACCTCGGCGCAGACCACGGTGACCACCGCCTCGACGTAGATCCAGGCCAGGAGGCCCAGCACCACGCCGAACAGTCCCGCCAGCGCTGCCGTTCCCCGCAGCGTGCGCGCCACGTAGAAGGTGCCCACCAGCTGGAGGACCTGCCAGGCAATGCCTGCCATCACCGCCCCGGGCGCCACGTCCCTGGTCCGCAGGGGCAGCGAGGTCAGCCACCGGTAGGCGACGACGAAGATCGCCACGTTGAGGACGAAGGAGACGAGGGTGGCGGCCACGGTGGCGCCCTCGCCGATGACAGGGGAGGCGTTGGTGGTGAACCCCGACAGGCCCGTGGTGACCAGCACGCCCACTCCGAGCACCCCCAGCATGGCGGCGCTACGGATCCTGGTCTGGGCCGGGTTGAGGCGGTCCTGGCGGGGGACGGCCCAGACCCGGTTGAAGGCCTTCTGCCCCGCCTGAACCACCTCCAGGCCTCCGTGGAGGCTCACCACCACCCCGGCGACCAGCCCGAAGCGGTTGGTCGCCAGCGAGCGGATGTTGGTGAGGATCCGGTTGCCCACGATGGGGAAGTCGGTGATGGCCGAGTGCACGATCTGGGACCTGAGCCCCGGGTGGCCCTGGGCCAGGAAGCTCACGATGGCCACGAAGAGCAGAAGGAGGAAGAACAGGGAGATGAAGCCGTAGTAGGTGATGAGGGCGGCGAGGAAGTTTCCCTGGTCCTCGAAGAACTTGTAGGCCACGGCGATGGGGAAGCCGAGCCAGTCGTGGCGGCGCTGGAACCCGTCCAGCCGGGCAGTGAGGCCCATGCCTCCTAGCTACCCACAACGGCCCGGGACCGGACAGCCAGGCGGGGGCCGGAAAGGCGCCCTTTGGCCAGGCCTAGGCGGAGACCTCCCAGGTCGGGGAGGAGTGGAGCAGGGCCCGGAGGTCACCGGGTCCCTGGCGGTCCTGGGCCCCGGCCAGCTGCTCGTCCATCAGAGAGCCGTAATCGGGCCGCTCCACCGCCCGGAAGACGCCGATGGGGGTGGGCGAGTAGGGGCCCTCGGCCAGCCGGGAGAGCATGAAGGCCAGGCTGGGGTCCTCCCGGCGCTCGTCGTGGACGAGCAGGGCCTCCTCCCCCACGTCGGCCACGTCGACGATGCGGGCCCGGCCCTGGCCGTCCAGCATCACGCCCTTCTCCCTCTCGATGCCGAAGCGGATGGGCTGGCCGTGCACGAGGGGGATCAGGTTGCGGGGCCGGGCCTCCTTGGCCGTTATCTGCTCGAAGGCGCCGTCGTTGAACACGTTGCAGTTCTGGTAGATCTCGACCAGAGCCGATCCGCGGTGGTCATGGGCCCGCCGGAACGTCTCCATCATGTGCTTGCGGTCCATGTCATGGGTCCGGGCCACGAAGCTGGCATTGGCCCCGAGCGCCAGGCTCACGGGGTTGAAGGGGGCGTCGAGGGACCCGAAGGGGGTGGACTTGGTGACCTTGCCCACCTCGGAGGTGGGCGAGTACTGGCCCTTGGTGAGGCCGTAGATCTGGTTGTTGAACAGCAGGATCGTGAGGTTCACGTTCCGCCTCAGGGCGTGGATGAGGTGGTTGCCCCCTATCGACAGGGCATCCCCGTCACCGCTGATGACCCACACGTCGAGGTCGGGGCGGGCCAGGGCCAGGCCGGTGGCGATGGCCGGGGCACGCCCGTGGATGGAGTGCATCCCGTAGGTCCGCATGTAGTAGGGGAAGCGGGCGGCACACCCGATGCCGGAGATGAAGACCGTGCTCTCCCGCCTGACGTCGAGCTCGGGCAGCAGCATCTGCACGGCGGCGAGGATCGAGTAGTCCCCGCAACCCGGGCACCAGCGGACCTCCTGGTCCGAGGTCCAGTCCTTGCGGGTGGTGGCGGGGGCAAGGGTATCGCTCATCGGTTCCCCCTCTGGTCACGGCGGCCTTCCAGGAAGGCGGCCAACGCCGCCTCCACCTCGCCGGCCCGGAAGGGCACTCCCTGGACCTTGGTGATGGGCTGGGCGTCCACCAGGAACTCCGCCCGGACCAGCTTCACCAGCTGGCCCAGGTTGTTCTCCGGCACCACGACCTGGCGGTAGCGCGAGAGCACGTCGCCCAGGTTGGAGGGGAACGGGTTGAGGTGGACCAGGTGGGCGTGGGCCACCTGCCGGCCCCTGGCCCGGAGGCGGCGGCAGGCCGCCGCTATGGCGCCGTAGGTCGAGCCCCACCCCAGCACGAGCAGGTCGGCCTCCCCGCTGGGGTCGTCCACGGCGACGGGGGGGATGTCCCGGGCTATGCCCGCCACCTTGGCCGCCCGCAAGCGGACCATCCGCTCGTGGTTGGCGGGGTCGTAGGACACGTTGCCCGTCCCGTCCTGCTTCTCCAGGCCCCCGAGGCGGTGCTCCAGGCCCGGCGTGCCGGGCAGGGCCCAGGGGCGGGCCAAGGTCTCCGGGTCCCGCAGGTAGGGCCAGAAGACCGGCTCCCCGTCTTCGCCGGTGTGGTTGGCCTCAGTGGCGAAGGTCACGGAGATGTCGGGCAGGTCAGCCACGTCGGGAAGCCGCCAGGGCTCGGCCCCGTTGGCCAGGTAGCCGTCCGAGAGCAGCACCACCGGCGTGCGGTAACGCAGGGCGATGCGGCAGGCCTCGATGGCGGCCTCGAAGCAGTGGGCGGGGCTCATGGCTGCCACCACCGGGACGGGGGCCTCCCCGTGGCGGCCGTACATGGCCTGGAGGAGGTCCGCCTGCTCGGGCTTGGTGGGCATGCCCGTGGACGGACCGGCCCGCTGGATGTCCACCACCACGAGGGGCAGCTCGAGGGTGAGCGCCAGGCCGATGGTCTCGGACTTGAGCGAGAAGCCGGGCCCGCTGGTGGTGGTGACGCCCAGGTGGCCCCCGAAGGCCGCTCCCAGGGCCGCTCCCACGCCGGCTATCTCGTCCTCGGCCTGGAGGGTCCGGACACCGAAGCTCTTGTGCTTGGACAGCTCGTGGAGGATGTCGGAGGCGGGAGTTATGGGATAGGAGCCGAGGAAGAGGGGGAGCTTGGCCAGCTGGCTGGCGGCCACGAGCCCCCAGGCCAGGGCGGTGTTGCCGGTGACGTTGGTGTAGGTCCCCGGCGCCAGGTCGGCGGGGTGGACCTCGTAGGACGACTCGAAGAGCTCGGCGGTCTCCCCGAAGTTCCAGCCCGCCCGCAGGGCCAGGATGTTGGTCTGGGCCACCAGGGGACGGTCGGCAAAGCGCTTCTCCGTCCAGGCCAGGGTGGGCTCCAGGGGACGGTGGTACATCCAGGACAGGAGGCCGAGGGCGAAGAAGTTCTTGGCCCGCTCGGCGTCCCGGGGCTTGGCACCCGCCTCCTTGGCCGCCTCCTGGGTGAGGCTGGTCATGGGGACCTCGTAGACCCGGTAGCCGGCCAGGGACCCATCGGTGAGGGGGTTGGAGGCGTAGCCGGCCTTGCCCAGGGCCCGGTCATCGAAGGCGTCGGCATTGACGATGAGGGTGGCCCCCCTCGGGAGGTCACCGAGGTTGGAGCGCAGGGCAGCGGGGTTCATCGCCACCAGGACGTTGGGCGCATCACCGGGGGTGAGGATGTCGTGGTCGGAGATGTGGACCTGGAAGGCCGACACGCCCGCCAGGGTCCCCGCCGGGGCCCGGATCTCGGCCGGGAAGTCCGGGAAGGTGGCCAGGTCGTTGCCGAAGACGGCACTCACGCTGGTGAAGCGGTCCCCCGCCAACTGCATGCCGTCTCCCGAGTCCCCGGCAAAGCGGATGACGACGCTGTCCAGCTCCTCGGGAGGGCGGGGGGACGTCGCGGTATCGGTCAATGTGCCTCCGATCTCTTGCGCAGGAGGCATTGTATTGGCGCCGCCCTTCCGTCAGGTGGTAGGGGCCGAGGCGCCCCGTCGGGTCAGGTGACGGCTAGCGTGACCGTCCCGTGCCCTCCCCCCCGCCCGAGGTGAGCGTGGCCACCTTCAACACGCACTGGGGTGTGGACCGGTTCCGGAGGCCCTACGACGTGGTCGACGCCTGCCGCCAGCTGGCGGCCGACGTCCTCATCCTGCAGGAGGCCTGGCGGGCCGACGGGACGGTGGGCTTCGCCGCCGAGGCCGCCCAGCGCCTCGGCTATGCGCTGAGCTGGTTGCCCCTGGCCCGGGGTGACCTGCTCGCCCACCAGCGGCTCCCCGTTCCGCCGGCCAAGGCCCGGCTGCTCGGGCAGGGGACAAGGGGGGGCCGGGCCCCGAGGGGCCGGGGCGACTGGGGGGTGGCCGTGCTGTCCCGCCTGCCCGTCCGCTCCGAGGAGCGCATCGACCTCGGCCACCTGCCCCTCGACCCCTCCCGCAGAGGCGCCTTGCGCCTGGAGCTGGACGTGGACGGCCGGCCCTTCACCGTCGTGGGCACCCACCTGTCCCACCTCTCCCACGGCTCCCTCTGGCAGCTCCTGCGGCTGCGCAGGGCGCTGCCCGGTGAGGGCGAGGCGGCCGTGCTGGGCGGCGACATGAACATGTGGGGGCCCCTCCTCACCACGTTCCTGCCTGGCTGGCGCCGCTCAGTGCGGGGCAGGACCTGGCCCGCCTCCCGTCCGCACAGCCAGATCGACCACCTTATGGTCACCCCGCCCGTCGAGGTGGTGAGCGGCCGGGTCATGCCGAGGACCGGCTCCGACCACCGGGCCTTGCGGGCGGTCCTGCGCCTCAGGCGATGGTGATGGAGGTGTCCAGGAACACGTCCTGGACGGCGTTCAGCAGCTTCACGCCCTCGGCGGTCGGTCGCTGGAAGGACTTGCGCCCCACTATGAGGCCCGTCCCGCCGGCCCGCTTGTTGATGACGGCGGTGCGAACCGCCTGGCCGAGGTCGCCGGCCCCCTTGGACTCCCCGCCGGAGTTGATGAGGCCCACCCGGCCCATGTAGCAGTTCGCCACCTGCCAGCGGGTCAGGTCGATGGGGTGGTCGGTAGTGAGCTCGCTGTAGACCAGGGGGTCCGTGCGCCCGAAGTTGAGGGCCATGAAGCCGCCGTTGCACTCCGGTTGCTTTTGCTTCACGATGTCGGCCTCCAGGGTGACCCCCAGGTGGTTGGCCTGCCCCGTGAGGTCGGCGGACAGCGAGTAGTCCACCCCGTCCTTCTTGAAGGCGGAGTTGCGCAGATAGCACCACAGCACGGTGAACATGCCGAGGCGGTGCGCCTCGGCGAAGGCCTCGCTCACCTCCTGGAGCTGGCGGGTGGACTCCTCGGAGCCCCAGTAGATGGTGGCGCCCACGCCCACGGCCCCCAGGTCGAAGGCCTGGGCCACGGAGCCGAACATCACCTGGTCGTAGCGGTTGGGGTAGGTGAGCAGCTCATTGTGGTTGAGCTTGACGATGAACGGGATGCGGTGCGCCCACCGCCTGGCCACCATCCCCAACCCCCCGAGGGTGGTGGCGATGGCGCTGCAGCCCCCCTCGACGGCCAGCTCGCACAGCTTGGCGGGGTCCATGTAGGCGGGGTACTTGGCGAAGCTGGCCGCCGCCGAGTGCTCGATCCCCTGGTCCACGGGCAGGATGGACAGGTACCCCGTCCCGGCCAGGCGGCCCGTGTTCACGACCTGGGCCAGGTTGCGGATGACCGCCACCGGGCGGTCGGTGTCGAGCATGACCCGGTCGATGAAGTCTGGCCCCGGGAGGATGAGGTCCTCCTTGGAGATGGTCTTGCAGGTATGGCTGAGCAGGGACTCAGCCTCGTCCCCGAGCAGCTGCTGGATATCCACGGATCGCTCCTCGCTCGTATCCTCGCCTGCCGACTTCCTCCGTCTCCTGGCTCCGGCGTGCCGCCGGAGAGTGGGGCACCGGCCAACCAAGTCTTGCACCGGCCAGGCCGGCAGGAAAGCTCCTCCCCAACCCTACCCGGACCCTGGTGGCCGCAAGCGGGCCGGGAGGCGGCCCAGCTCAGGGGGAGGGACGGTCCGGGCGTGGGAAGGGGCGGCCCAGCTCAGGGGGGGAAGGGGCGGTCAGCGAGCCGGCGGGGCCGCCTCCCCCAGCCGCCCGACCGCCTCGGCCAGCGCCGCCCGGCACCGTGCCCCCCGGCGAAGCGGGACCACCCGGTCGGCCAGGATCTCGGTGCTGCTCATGGTCCCACCCCCTCTGGCCTTCCAGAAGCGCCGCCGCACCCGGCCCACCACCAGCACCTCCTCGCCCGTGTCGAGGTCCGCTGCCGCTGGCGGCGCCGCCATCCAGGCCACGGGGACGGTCTCGGTCCTCGCCCCCTCCCTGGGGACGCTCACCTCGAGGGCCACCAGCCGGTCCCCCGAGGGCAGCAGGCGCAGCTCGGCCGGCCGGCTCAGACGCCCGCTCAGCACGGCCAGGTTCAGATAGGCCATCTTCCTTTTCTCCCCTCCTTCTCGCGCGTCTCCGGCCCGGCCGGCGGGGCCGGCAGGCCGGCGGGGGAAGGAAGCGGGAGCCACTCTAACCACAGCATGTACCGTCGGTCCGGGCTCCCGGCGAGCCGGGCTCCAGGTGCTGGGGCGGCCGCCTAGCCGAAGCGCACCAGGTGGTAGTCCCGCCGGCCGCGCCGCAGCACCACCCACCTCCCGGCCAGCAGGTCCCCCCTCCCCAGCCTCCGCTCCACATCGGTCTCCCGGCGGTTGTTCACATAGGCCCCGCCCTGGGCGATCGTCCTGCGTGCCGCCGAGCGGCTGGGCTCCATCCCCGACTCGACCATCGCCTCCACGAGCGGCCACCCGGCGCCGGCCAGGCGGCCAACGCTGGCATCAGCGGAGGGCGCCTCGGCGAACACCTCGAGCAGGTCCTCCTCGTCGAGGCCCCGGAGGTCTCCGCCGAAGAGCGCCGCCGCCGCCCGCTCGGCCCGGCGCGCCTCGCCCTCCCCGTGGACCAGCGCCACCACCTCCCGGGCCAGGACCCTCTGGGCCTCCCGGCCCTCCGGTCTGGCCGCCACCTCCTCGTCCAGCTCCTGGATCCGCTCGTGCGGCAGCCAGGTGAAGTACCTCAGGTACTGCCCCACCACCTTGTCCTCGGCCTGCATGAAGAACTGGTGCAGCTGGTAGGGCGAGGTGCGCCGCCGGTCGAGCCAGACCGTGCCACCCTCGGACTTGCCGAACTTGGTCCCGTCGGCCTTGAGCACGAGAGGTGTGGTCATCCCCCAGGCCTCGGCGCCGCGCACCCGGCGTATGAGGTCGATGCCCATGGTGATGTTCCCGTACTGGTCGCTCCCCCCGACCTGGAGCCGGCAGCCGTAGGTGTCGTACAGGTGCAGGAAGTCGTAGGCCTGGAGAAGCATGTAGGAGAACTCCGTGAAGGAGATGCCCTGCTCCCTACCCTCCAGGCGGGCCCGCACCGATTCCTTGGCCACCATCTGGTTCACCGTGAAGTGCTTCCCCACGTCGCGGAGGAAGTCGAGCAGGCCCATCGGCCCCAGCCAGGAGGAGTTGTCCACCAGGACCGCCCCGGCAGCGAAGTCGACGAACTGGGCCAGCTGGGGCCTGATCCCCTCCACCCGGGCAGCGACCTCTTCGGGGGACTGCATGACCCTCTCCTCGGTCTTGCCGCCGGGATCGCCCACCATCCCCGTCGCCCCCCCCGCCAGGGCGATGGGCCGGTGGCCGGCCTCCTGCAGCCGGCGCAGCAGGCACAGCTGGAGCAGGCTGCCCACGTGCAGGCTGTCGGCGGTCGGGTCGAAACCGATGTAGACCACCAGGCGCTCGCCGTCCAGGCGCTTCTCGAGGCCCTCGTCGGTCACCTGGTGGACCAGCCCCCGGAAGCGCAGGTCGGCGGCAAGCGAGCTCATACCCCCATCCTGTCAGCCCCCGGCCCCGGGCTCGGCCGGGGGTCCCGGAGGCCCCCTAGCAGGCTCCGGGCCAGGTGATGGCCGGCCCCAGGCGTCCCCGGCCCGGAAGGCCCGATCGCCCCCGCCGGTTCCTGCCCGGAAGGCCCGATCGCCCCCCTCACCGGTTCGCGCTAAGGATGGGGCGTGCACCCTGGCGCCATAGCCGCGAGCCAGCCGGGCAAGGCCGCCTGCACGATGGCCGCCTCCGGGGAGACGGTCACGTACCAGGAGCTGGACGAGCGGTCCGCCCGCCTGGCCGGCCTCTTCTGGGAGGAAGGCGCCCGGACCGGCGACTTCGTCGCCATCCTCATGGAGAACAACGCCCACTACCTCGAGGCCTGCTGGGCCGCCCAGCGCTCCGGCCTCTACTACACGGCCATCAGCACCCGGCTCAGCCCCCCCGAGGTGGCCTACATAGTCACCGACTCCGGTGCCCGGGCCGTCGTCACCTCCCAGGCCATGGCCGGGGTCGCTGCCCGCACCAGGGAGCTCTGCCCGGAGGTGCGCACCTGGCTGGTGCTCGGAGAGGGGTACGAGGAGGCCCTCACCAGGCAACCGGCCCGGCCCCTGCCCAGTTCTGCCCAGGTCGAGGGGGCGGACCTGCTCTACTCCTCGGGCACCACCGGCCGGCCCAAGGGCATCAGGCGCCCCCTGCCCGGCCAGCCGCTCGGCACGCCGACACCGCTTCACCTGCTGCTCACCGGCCTGTACGGGTTCTCGGACGCCAGCGTCTTCCTCTCGCCCGCACCCCTCTACCATGCCGCCCCCCTGCGGTTCTGCATGGAGGCCACCCGCATCGGCACCAGCCTGGTCGTCATGGAGCACTTCGACCCGGAGGCGTTCCTGGCCGCCATCGAGCGCTATCGCGTCACCCACACCCAGGTGGTGCCCACCATGTTCGTGCGCCTCCTGAAGCTGGACCCCGCCATCCGCTCCCGCTACGACCTGTCCAGCCTGCGCTGCTGCATCCACGCCGCCGCCCCCTGCCCGGTCCCGGTCAAGCGCCAGATGATCGAGTGGTGGGGGCCCGTCCTCCACGAGTACTACGCCGGCACGGAGGCCAACGGCTTCGTGGCCATCGACTCCGAGCAGTGGCTGGCCCACCCCGGGTCGGTGGGACGCCCCTTGGCGGGCGTGGTGCATGTCACCGACGACGACGGGCGGGAGCTGCCGCCCGGACGGCCGGGGACGATCTGGTTCGAGGGGGGCGGGCAGTTCGAGTACCACCACGACCCGGCGGCCACGGCGGCCTCCCGCCACCCTGCCGGGTGGACCACCCTCGGGGACGTCGGCTACCTCGACGAGGACGGTTGGCTCTACCTCACCGACCGCCGGGCCTTCATGATCATCTCAGGGGGGGTCAACATCTATCCCCAGGAGGCCGAGAACGTCCTCATCATGCACCCCCAGGTGGAGGACGTGGCCGTGTTCGGCGTGCCCAACGAGGACTACGGCGAGGAGGTGAAGGCTGTGGTCCAGCCCCGGGACATGGCTCTCGCCGGCCCCGACCTCGAGGCCGAGCTGCTGGCCTGGTGCCGGTCCCGGCTGTCGCCCCTCAAGTGCCCCCGCAGCGTGGACTTCGAAGCCGAGCTGCCCCGGCACCCGACGGGCAAGCTCTACAAGCGGCTGCTGCGGGACCGCTACTGGGCCGGCCACCAGACCAGGATCGTCTGAGGGCGCCGGCGGTGCCCCGGGGGCGGCCGGCGGCCCCCGCCCCTAGCCCACCTCGACGGCGATCTTTCCCTGGGTGTGGCCCTCGGCCAGCTTCGCCAGGGCCTCGCCGGCCCGGTCGAGCGGGTAGGTCTGCTGGAGCCCGACCCGGATATCCCCCTTCTCGGCCATGGCGGCCAGCTCGCCCAGCTGGGAGGGCTCGGGGCGCACGAAGACGTACCGGCCGCCCAGCTCCTTCACCGCGGGGGGGTCCATGACCGAGGCCAGCCGGCCGCCGGGGGACAGCAGCCCCGGCGCCTGACGCAGGGCCTCCCCACCCACCAGGTCCAGCACGGCGTCCACGCCATCAGGGCAGTGCTGCCTCACCTGGTCCGCCACGTCGCCCGCCGTGTAGTCGACCGGGGTGGCCCCGAGGGACGCCACCCAGTCGCGGTGCCGGGGACTGGTCGTGCCCAGCACCCCGGCGCCCAGGGACCTGGCGATCTGCACGGCGAAGCTCCCCACTCCCCCTCCGGCGGCCAGGACCACCACGGTCTGGCCCGGGCCGACACCCAGGGCCTCGGTGAGCGCCTGGTAGGCGGTGAGGCCGGCCAGCGGCAGGGCCCCGGCCTCGGCCCAGGAGAGGCCGGCTGGCTTCCTCGCCAGGGCCCGCACCGGGACGCTGGCCAGCTCGGCGAACGTGCCCAGGTGGACGAAGTCCTGGCGGGCGTAGCCGATGACCTCGTCACCCACCTGGAAGGAGGTGACCGCCGGCCCCACCTGCTCCACCGTGCCGGCCAGGTCCCACCCCGGCACCAGAGGGAAGAAGGTGGGTATGAGCGAGTCCAGGTTGCCGGCCAGGATCTTGTAGTCGACCGGGTTGCACCCGGCGGCCCGGACCCGCACCAGCAGCGAGTCGGGCCCCACCTTGGGCTGGGGGGCGTCTCCCCACCTCAGCTCCTCGGGCTTCCCGTAGCGTTCGGTAAGAGCGGCATGCATGGGCTCCGTCATACCATGATTGGCCTCATGAGCTTCTCCCTCGTGCCCGCTCCCGTCCGCTACGCCCCCCGGGGGATGGTGTGCGCCATCGACCACCTGGCGTCGGAGGCCGGCGTCGCCGTCCTCCGCCAAGGGGGCTCGGCCGTGGACGCCGCCCTGGCCACCAGCGCCGTGCTGGCCGTCACCTGCCAGCACGCCTGTGGGATGGGAGGTGACCTGTGGGCCTTGGTGCACCCGGGCCCCGGCGAGCCGCCCGTGGCGCTCAACGCCTCCGGAAGGGCAGGCTCGGGGGCGGACCCCGGGCGCCTCCGGGACGAGGGCCACAGGTGGATGCCGGCCTTTGGCCATCCGGCGGCGGTCACCGTCCCGGGTTGCGTGGACGGCTGGGTCGCCTTGCACGAGCGCTTCGGCCGCTTGAGCCTGGACGAGGTGCTGGGGGCGGCGCAGTGGTACGCCGCCCACGGGTTCCCCGCCTCCCCCGGCCTGGCCGCCTCCGTTGCCAACGTGGCCCACCTGCCGGAGGCGGCCGACTACCTGGCCGGGGGGAGCCCACCCCAGGCCGGGGACACCATCCGCCGCCCCGGGGTGGCCCGGGCCCTTGCTGCCATCGCCACGGGGGGACGGGACGCCTTCTACCGGGGGGAGTTCGGCGAGGGCCTCCTGTCCCTGGGCGCAGGGGAGTACTCGGAGGCCGACCTGGCCCGCAGCCAGGCCGACTGGGTGGACCCCCTGGTGGCCGACGCCTGGGGCCACCACCTGTGGACGGTGCCCCCCAACTCCCAGGGTTACCTGACCCTGGCCAGCGCCTGGATCGCCAGCGGGCTCGACCTGCCCACCGACCCTGACGACCCCCTGTGGGCCCATCTGCTGGTGGAGGCATCCCGCCAGGCGGCCTACGACCGCCTCGACGTGCTGCACGAAGGGGCTGACGGCGCCGCCCTGGTGGGGCCGGGCCGCCTGGCGCCACGGCGGGACGCCATCCGGCCCGACCGGGCCGGGCTCATCCCCGTCCCCGCCGGGGCCGGGGACACCATCGCCCTGTGCGCTGTGGACTCGAGCCTCCAGGGCGTCTCGCTGGTGCAGTCCAATGCCTCGGGGTGGGGGTCAGGGCTGATCGTCCCCGGCGTGCGCATCTTCCTGCACAACCGCGGCCAGGGCTTCTCACTGGTGCCGGGCCACCTGGCCGAGTACGGGCCCGGCCGGCGGCCGCCCCACACCCTGTCCCCCACCCTGGTCACCCGTCCAGGAGGGGAGCTGCGGCTGGTCCTCGGCACCATGGGCGGTGACGCCCAGCCCCAGATCCTCCTCCAGCTGCTGGCTCGCCTCCTCAGCTCGGGCCAGGCGGTGGAGGAGGCCGTGGCGGCGGGGAGGTTCGCCCTCGGGCCGGCGCAGGGAGAGAACGGGTCGCAGGCGCCCGGAGCCGGGACCCTGCCGGCCCCGGCCGGGACCGTCCCGGCGCAGTCCGGGGCCCCGGCGACGGGTGCAGCGGGCGGCGGGCCGCCGGCGGGCTTCGACACCTGGGCCTGGCGGGGGGCCGTATCGGTCCTCGTGGAGGGGCAGGCTCCGCCCCGCTGGGCCGAGGGCCTGACCACCCGGGGCCACGCCGTGGCGATGCAGGAGCCTTGGGCCCGGGGGTTCGGCCATGCCCACGCCATCGAGGTGAGAGGCGGCCCCGGGGCGGGCCTCGTGGGGGCCACCGACCCCCGGCCCCGGTCCGGGGCCGCTGCTGGCTGGTGAGGTCTTAGGCCGGGCTGGTGAGCTCGGGGCCCGCCTACCCGAGGGACGCCAGGCGCTCCGCCGTGTCGGACAGCTCAGGGTCGTGGTCGAGGACCCTCTGGAACAGCTCCCGGGCCCGGGCCAGCTCGCCTGACCGCTCGTAGAGGTCGGCCAAGGCGTACCACTGGCGCACATGGTGCTCGCGGGTCACCCGGGCCGGGCGCAGGGACCTCTCCAGAAGGGAGACGGCCCCGGCCAGGTCCCCGCCCTCTGCCAGGGTCTCGGCCATGACGATGCGCCCCTCCGCCACTAGGTCGGGGCCCGGCGAGGCGCGGCGCAGCTCGTCCCACAGGCGGCGCACCTGGGCTCGCCGGCCCAGCGCCCGGTAGCAGTCCGCCAGCACGGGGTGCTGGTCGAAGGACCCGGTGAGGTCGTGAAAGGCCTCCAGCTGCCGGATGGCGGCCGCCCAGCGGCCCCGCCGGTACAGGCACAGCCCGTACAGCTCCCGGACCGCGGCAGCAGCGGGAGCCTCCCGTGCCAACCGGGCCAGCAGGCGCTCGGCCTCCTGGTAGCGGTCCCGCTCGTAGGCCCGGGCGGCCCGGGCCAGCTGCGCCTCGAGGGCTGGGACCAGACGGGGCTCGGCTGCCTGGCGCAGCTCGTGGCCCACGTCCTCGGGCAGGCGCCCGTGGCTCCCCCCTGGAGCCCGGCGGCGACGCGTGGGCCCCGGGCGCCCGTCCTCCTCGGAGCGGACCCAGACCTCCGGCTCCCAGGCCGGGGGGGGCCCGGGGGCGTGCGACGTATCGGGGCGGCCCCGGCCCGGGCTTCCCGGCCCCTCCTCACCCTCCCCCAGGGCACGGGCCCCCCGGCGGGCGATGCTCCCCCATCCCTTCCGGGCTTCGTCCCTGCCCTGGCGTCTCCCCCCAGCGGTGCGCGGGCCGGTCGAACGGCTGGTGCGCGGGCCGCTCCGGCCTCCCTGGTCGCCGGGCCGCTTGCTCCCGCCCTCCCCCCGGGCGGTCCTTTCCTCCCCCTGGCGGCGGGCGGGCCCCCCCTCTCCGCCCCGGTCACGAGGGGGCCTCGGCTCCCCGTCACCCCCGCTGCGCCTGGCCCGGGCCTGCTGGGCGGGCGCCTTCCTCGGCGGCCGGGCGCGCCGGGCGGGCTTGGCTCCCTCAGGGTCCTCCCGGCGCCCCGCCTGACCCTGACGCCGCCTGCTATCGCCGTCCCTGCGCACCGAGCCATGGTACGGGGCGCCCCCTGGGTCCTCTCCCGCCGCCTCCCGGGCTCTGGCCCGGGGCTGGACGCGACCAGGGCCCCGCCATGTGGCGGGGCCCTGGCCCAGAAGGTGTTCGGCGGCGACCTACTCTCCCAGGGGGATGCCCCCCGAGTACCATCGGCGCTGGCGGGCTTAACTTCCGTGTTCGGGATGGGAACGGGTGTGACTCCGCCGCTATGGCCACCGAAACGCTGTCAAGCACACGGCTGGGAGCCACTGGCGCCAGCCCCTGTGAGCCTTCCATAGCGAGCACAAGCAGAGGATGGGTCTCCAAGCCCTCGGCCGATTAGTACCGGTCGGCTGAACACGTTGCCGCGCTTACACCTCCGGCCTATCAACGTGGTCGTCTGCCACGGGCCTTACCAGGTTTACCCTGTGGGAGATCTCATCTTGGAAAGAGCTTCGCACTTAGATGCCTTCAGCGCTTATCCCTGCCGTAGGTCGCAAACCAGCGGTGCTCTTGGCAGAACAACTGGCACACGAGAGCTACGTCCGTCCCGGTCCTCTCGTACTGGGGACAGCCTTCCTCAGATCTCCTGCGGCTGCATCGGATAGGGACCGAACTGTCTCACGACGTTCTAAACCCAGCTCGCGTACCGCTTTAATGGGCGAACAGCCCAACCCTTGGGACCGGCTTCAGCCCCAGGATGCGACGAGCCGACATCG